>ERZ1034361.437-NODE-437-length-27854-cov-5.644490_pt1 | contig 27854 bp, 28 predicted proteins | sample MGYA00520617_ERZ1034361 | MGnify/ENA primary metagenome ERZ1034361 (study PRJEB33736, sample SAMEA104284507) | Azolla filiculoides | biome: Urban; feature: Water surface; material: Ditch water | place: Netherlands | collected 2015-10-28 | depth 0-0.1 m ...
TTTTGCTGCTCGACAAGCCCATCGGTTTGACCTCGAACGATGCCTTGCAAAAGGCACGTCGCCTTTTCTCGGCAGCTAAAGGTGGTCATACCGGCACCCTTGATCCGATGGCAACCGGTTTGCTGCCCTTGTGCTTTGGCGAGGCGACCAAGTTTTCTGCCGATTTGCTCAATGCCGACAAGACCTATGAAGCGCTGGTCAAACTCGGTGTGACAACCGATTCCGGCGATGCGGAAGGTCAGGTCATTCAAACGCTTACGGTCAACGTCGAAAAAGAGGACATTTTTCGCGTCCTGCCGCAATTCACCGGCGACATTCTTCAGACACCGCCGATGCACTCGGCGCTCAAGCGTGATGGACGTCCGCTCTACGAACTGGCGCGTCAAGGCATCGTCGTTGAGCGCGAGGCGAGGGCGGTAACGATCCATGCCATCGATTTTCTCGACTTTGCCGGCGACACCCTGAGCATTCGTGTGTCGTGCAGCAAGGGTACCTACATTCGCACCTTGGGCGAGGACATTGCCAAGGCGCTGGGGACCGTGGGACATTTGCGTGCTTTGCGCCGCACCCAAACGGGTGACTTCACACAACAGCAGTGCGTCACACTGAGTGAGCTGGAAGCATTGACGCCGCTGGAGCGTGAGCAATGCCTGCAAAATGTTGACGTGTTGCTGCCTCATCACACGCCCGTCATTCTGGATGAGGACAATGCAGCCCGCTTCCTGAGTGGCATGCGACGGCGCACAGCCTTGCCAGATACCGCCGAGGTATCCGTTTACGGGCCTCCTCCCCATGCACTGTTGGGCAGTGCACACATAGCGGGCGGCGAACTGATACCGCAACGCCTGCTGAACCCACCCGAAATTGACCAGATACAGCGCCAACGCGCACTCCTAGACACCGCCGCAGCGTGACCACACGCCCACGCACACCACTTTTCAAAGACTGACCAGGACGGACCATGAGCCAGACACAGATTCGCAACATTGCCATCATTGCCCACGTTGACCACGGCAAAACCACCATGGTGGACCAACTGCTTCGCCAGTCGGGCACTTTTGCCGACCACGAAAAAGTGGTCGATACCGTGATGGACAACAACGCCATCGAACGCGAACGCGGCATCACCATCCTGGCCAAAAACTGCGCCGTCAGCTGGGAAGGCACGCACATCAACATCGTCGATACGCCGGGACACGCGGACTTCGGTGGTGAAGTGGAACGTGCCCTGTCCATGGTGGACGGCGTGGTGCTGCTGATCGATGCGCAGGAAGGCCCCATGCCACAGACGCGTTTCGTGGCCTTGGGTCTGAAGCCCATCGTGGTGGTGAACAAGGTTGATAAGCCCGGTGCCAACCCTGACAAAGTGGTCAACGCCGCGTTCGATTTGTTTGACAAACTCGGCGCGACCGACGAACAGCTGGACTTCCCCGTGGTGTACGCATCCGGCATCAACGGCTGGTCTTCATTGGAAGAGGGCGAGCCCGGTGCACAGTGGGGCCCCGACATGTCGGCGCTGTTCGAAACCGTGTTGAAGCACGTGCCAGCGCAAAACGGTGACCCCGAAGCACCATTGCAATTGCAGATTTCTGCGCTGGATTTCTCCACCTTCGTGGGTCGAATTGGCGTCGGCCGCATCAGCCAGGGCACCATCAAGCCCGGCATGGACGTGGTGGTCATGGAAGGCCCGGACGGCAAGTCCGTCAAGGGTCGCGTCAACCAGGTGCTGACCTTCCAGGGTCTGGACCGCGTCCAGGTGACCGAAGCCGGTCCGGGCCACATCGTGCTGGTCAACGGCCTGGGCGACATCGGCATCGGTGTCACCATCACCGATCCGCTCACTCCGGCTCCGCTGCCGATGCTCAAGGTCGACGAGCCGACCCTGACCATGAACTTCTGCGTCAACACCAGCCCGCTGGCCGGTACCGAAGGCAAGTTCGTCACCAGCCGCCAGATCTGGGACCGCCTGCAAAAGGAACTCCAGCACAACGTCGCGCTGCGCGTCAGCGAGACCGACGAAGACGGCATCTTCGAAGTGATGGGCCGTGGTGAACTGCACCTGACCATCCTGCTGGAAAACATGCGCCGCGAAGGCTACGAGCTGGCCGTCTCCAAGCCGCGCGTGGTGTTCCGCGACATCGACGGCGTCAAGTGCGAGCCGATCGAACTCGTGACCGCCGACATCGAGGAAACCCACCAGGGTGGCGTGATGCAGGCGCTCGGCGAGCGCAAGGGCGAACTGGTCAACATGGAGCCGGACGGCCGTGGCCGCGTGCGCCTGGAATACCGTATTCCGGCACGGGGCCTGATCGGGTTCTCGAACGAGTTCCTGAACCTGACCCGCGGCTCGGGCCTGATCGCCAACATTTTCGACCGTTACGAGCCGCACAAGGGCGACATCGGCGGCCGCAAGAACGGCGTGCTGATCTCGATGGACGATGGCGAGATCTTCACCTACGCGCTGGGCAAGCTCGACGACCGCGGCCGCATGTTCGTCAAGGCCAACGATCCGGTCTACGAAGGCATGATCGTCGGCATCCACAGCCGTGACAACGACCTGATCGTCAACGCGACCCGCACCAAGCAGCTGACCAACTTCCGCGTCTCGGGCAAGGAAGATGCCGTCAAGATCACGCCCCCGATCGACCTGACGCTGGAATACGGCGTCGAGTTCATCGAGGACGACGAGCTGGTCGAGATCACGCCCAAGTCGGTGCGCCTGCGCAAGCGTCACCTGAAGGAAAACGATCGCAAGCGCGCCAGCCGCGGTTGATCCCTCACTGGCCCGGTCCGCAATGAAACCGCGCCAGCTAGGCCATGGTCAAGCCGTCGGACTGATGGTGCTGGTCACGCTGCTCTGGAGCACGGCTGGCGTGGTGACGCGCCAGCTCGATTCGACACGCAGCTTCGAGCTGACCTTCTGGCGCAGCGCCTTCACGGCGGCTGCGCTTTTGGTCTTGCTGCCGCTCTGGCAGGGGCCTGGGCTCTGGCGCCGCCTGCGTGCCGCTGGTGCCATGCTCTGGCTGTCAGGCGCCTGCTGGGCCGCGATGTTCACCTGCTTCATGCTGGCCATGACGCTGACCAGCGTCGCCAATGTGCTGATCACGATGGCGCTCGGCCCGCTGTTGACGGCGTTGATCGCCTGGCTCTGGCTGGGGCATCGGTTGCCGGCGCGCACCTGGGGCGCCATTTTGATCGCCGGTTTCGGCATCGGCTGGATCTACGGCGGGCAGATCGATGCCGGCGCTGGCTGGAGCGGCATTCTGGTCGCTGCGGCCGTGCCGCTGGCGGGCGCCATCAACTGGACCCTGGTACAACGCAACCAGGCGCCTGGGCACCAGCTTGATCTGGCGCCAGCCGTGCTGGTGGGGGCCGGTCTGTCGGCCCTGCTGACCTTGCCGCTGGCCTGGCCACTGCAGGCCGGTGCGCTGGATCTGGCCTGGCTGGCCGCCCTCGGCCTGGGACAATTGGCCATTCCCTGCCTGCTGTCGGTCATCTGCGCGCGTTCGCTCAGCGCGCCCGAGATCTCGCTGCTGGCCTTGCTGGAGGTGCTGTTCGGCATCTGGCTGGCCTGGCTGGGGGCCGGCGAGACCCCGCCGCCGAGCACGCTGCAGGGCGGGGCGCTGGTGCTGGGGGCACTGCTGCTCAATGAATGGCTGGCCCAGCGCAGCCGAGCCCGCGTTTTCAGCGGCTGCGGCTCTTGAGGGCGCGCTCGACCTCGCGCTTGCCTTCGCGTTCCTTGATGGTGTCGCGCTTGTCGTGCTCGGCCTTGCCCTTGGCCAGCGCGATCTCGCACTTGACCCGGCCGTTCTTCCAGTGCAGGTTGAGCGGCACCAGGGTGTAGCCCTTTTGCTCGACCTTGCCGATCAGCCGCTTGATTTCTTCCTTGTGCAGCAGGAGCTTCTTGGTGCGGACCGAATCGGGATTGACATGGCTGGACGCCGTGTTTAGCGGGTTGATCTGGCAACCAATCACGAACAGCTCGCCATTGCGGATCACCACATAGCCGTCAGTCAACTGCACCTTGCCCTCCCGCAGGGACTTGATCTCCCAGCCTTCCAGCACCATGCCGGCCTCAAAGCGCTCCTCGATGAAATAGTTGAACGCTGCTTTCTTGTTATCGGCGATGCGCGCGGCTGGGTCAGTTTTCTTTTTGGTGGCCATGAATCAAGGTGGGGTGTCGCGGTTTGTCCGCAAGAGTCGGGCAAGTCAAACTTACAATCCGCTTCGAGTCCCGCATTCTATGAAAAACGTCAACAAGTCCGTCCTGATCTGGTACAGCCCCGAAGAAATGTTTGCGCTCGTCACGGACGTGGCGCGCTATCCCGAGTTTTTGCCATGGTGCGATCACGGCAAGGTCATGGCGCAGGATGCCCAAGGCATGGTGGCCGAGGTGGGCATCAGCTTCGGCGGTATTCGTCAGGTTTTCACCACGCGCAACGACCATGTTCCGGGTCGGGTGGTGAACATGCGGCTGCTCCAGGGGCCCTTTTCGCAGCTCGACGGCGGCTGGCATTTTGTGCCCCTCGGGGACGGCACACAACGGGCCTGCAGGGTCGAGCTCAAGCTCAATTACGGGTTTGACAATCGTGCGCTGGCGGCCGTGGTGGGGCCGGTGTTCGACAAGATCGCGGCCAGTCTGGTTGATGCATTTGTCAAGCGTGCCGAGCATGTGTACGGCTGATCCATGGCCATCCACGTCAGCGTGATGTACTCACCTGCCGCACGGCAGGTCGATGAAAACCTGGTGTGCCTGCCCCAGGGATCGACCGTCCGGCAGGCCGTGCAGGCGAGTGGCCTCCTTGAACGTCATCCCGGGCTTGATCTCGCTGGCGCCGCTGTCGGCGTATGGGGGCGCAAGGCGGCGTGGAGCCAGGTGCTGCTGGACCAGGACCGCGTCGAAATTTACCGGCCGCTGCAGGTGGACCCCAAGGTCGCGCGCCGCGAGCGCTTCCAGCAGCAGGGCGCCCGGTCCACCGGTTTGTTCGCGCGCAAGCGTGACGGCGCAAAAGCAGGTTACTGAAGGAAAGCCCAATGCGGCAGCCTCGTCTGCTGCCTGGCCCGTTGTTTCAGTTGCACTCGGACTGGAGGATGTCCTGAATGCGCTTCATCTCTTTGGCCCTTCCGGTTTCATCGAGAATTTCGCGCTCGCCTTTTTCATTCATCCGGACGATGCGGGCACCTGAATCGAACGAGGCTTTGGCTTGACGGGTTCGGGCACAATTTTCGGCCTTTGCTTTCAGGTATTTTTCTTCTTCGGCTTTCTTGCGCGCCACCTCGGCCTGCTCGGCCTGTTTTTTCTTGTCTTCCAGGTCCTTGTCCTTGCCGGACGGGCGGGGTGCCGATGCCGTGACGGTTGCCGACGCCGGACTGCTGGCGGCTGACGCCGCAGCCTGCGCCTGGGCCAGTCGGCCACCACGCTCTCGGGCGGCGAGGCCCAGCGCGTCAAACTCGCATTGGAACTCTCCAAACGCGACACCGGGCGCACGCTCTACATCCTGGACGAGCCGACCACCGGCCTTCACTTTGCCGACATCGCGTTGCTGCTGCGGGTGCTGCACCAGTTGCGCGATGCAGGCAACACGATTGTGGTGATTGAACACAACCTGGACGTGATCAAAACCGCCGACTGGCTGATTGACATGGGCCCCGAAGGCGGTTCGGGCGGCGGCACCGTGGTGGGCGTCGGCACACCGGAAGCCATAGCCGCCAATCCGCAAAGTTTTACCGGTCGCTACCTGGCCAAGTTGTTGGCTTAGGGTTCGACACGGTTCGTGTCTGGCGGCGCGCCTCCAGCACACGCCAGCGTGCCCACCCGTGCCGGCGTGAACGGCAGACGTGCTTCCGGCATTTGCCAGCCGTAAAGGAACTGCGCTGCGGTGCCACACACCTTGCCCTGACAGGCACCCATGCCACAGCGGGTATGGATTTTGGCCTCGGTCCAGTTGGTATGCCCTAGCAACGCACCATGGCTAACGTCCTCGCAGCGGCAAACCAGGGTGGCCGCGTCGGGCAGACTTTTCAGTTCCTCGTCCAGCACAAAGGCGGAGTTGGCATGCACGGCGAATGCGCTCCAGTAGGCACGGTCTTTTTCTTGCTTGCGCGCCTTGCCTAGCTCACCGATCGCGCAGTAACCGGCAATGCTGCCCTGCGCCTGCGCGCGCTCACAACCGCCAACGCCGGTGCACTCACCCGCCGCGTAAATGTGGGGCACCGTGGTTTGTTGCTGGGTGTTGACCGTAACGGCGGACACACCATCTTGCAAATGCAGCGTGCAACCCAAAGCCTCGGCCAGGCCGGTGTTGGGCACCAGGCCATAGCCCACCGCCACACGGTCGCACTCCAGCGTGGTCATCCGGTTGCCTTGCTTCAAAGTGACTTGCTGCACCCGGCCCTGCCCTTGCACCGACCACACCACCGACGAGGTGCGGTAACTGGCGTCACGCAGTTGCACCGCCTGCAGCAGCTTGGATGGCCACAGCGGCAGCTTGCGAGCGAAGGCGGTCAGGCGTGCCAGCGAGGCCTGCTCCGCCACCATCAACACCTTCGCGCCCGCCTTGCGTGCCGTGGCAGCGACGGCAAACAGTAAGGGGCCACTGCCCGCCACCACCACGCGCTGCCCCTGCACCGGCATGCCACCCTTGATGAGCGCCTGCAAGCCACCAGCGCCGCTAACGCCCGGCAGTGTCCAGCCCGGAAATGGCAGCAACCGTTCGCGCGCTCCGGTGCACACAATCAGCTTCTGCCAACGCACCTTCAAAGCGCCTTCGGGGGTTTCGACAAGCAGGGTCTGCGCGTCCAGAATGCCCACCACCTTGGCGCTGTTCACGATGCGAATAGCATCGCAGGCCCGCACCGCCTGTTGCAGCGCAATGGCCGAAGCGGGCAGGTCGGCATGGGCGCCGCGTCGCCATATCTGACCTCCCTCGGCCGGGTTGTCGTCCAACACGATGACCCGCGCGCCGCCGCTGGCTGCGGCCTTGGCGGCCGACAGACCTGCCGGGCCGGCACCCACGATCAGCACCTCGCAGGAATCCAAAGTCGCCACCAAGGGCGCAGACTTTATCGATGCGCTCATGGCATGGACTCCACCACCATGCCGGGCGCGCACAGGGTCTGGCAGCCCAGTCGCACGCGGCCATCCACGTGCACGCGGCACTCCTGGCAAATGCCCATGCCACAGACCGCCGAACGCGGCTCGCCGTTCACCGACGTGCGCGTAGCAGTCAGCCCGGACAGCGCCAGAGCGGCGGCCACGGTCGTGCCTGGCGTAACGGTGATATCACGCCCGTTGACCCGCAGAACCAATGGTGTTTTTGTCACAGCGCACCTCCAACGACTGCGTCAAAGCGCGCCAATGCAAAGTGTCCCGGGTCCAAGGGAGGCGTATGGCCGGTCATCAGCGCTGCCATGAGGTCGGCCGTTCCGGTAGCGGTGGTAACGCCCAGGCCCTCGTGGCCCACCGCCAGCCACAGGTGCGGGTTGGTGGGATGGCGGTCAAGAATCGGCAGGCTGTCGGGTGTGGCGGGCCGAAAGCCGGTCCAGCTCCGGATGGCGTTGAGGTGCGCCACGCCAGGCAGGTAGCCCATCGCCCGTTGCAGCATCTGTGCCAGCATCTCTGGCTCCACGCTGCGGTCCAGCGTGTCGAACTGCCGGGATGATCCAATGAGCAACTGCCCGGTGGGGCGCGGCTGCACGTTGAAGGCCACCGATGGCCCCTCGCTGTGGTGGGCGGAACTGATATATCCGAGTTCCACCAGTTGGTGTGTGATCGCTCCCGGGTAGCGATCGGTAATCACCAGATGGCCTTTCTTGGCGCGCAGGGGAAGGCCCGGCACCAACTCGGTTGCCTGCATTCCTGTAGCCAGCAACAACTTTGGCGCGGAGCGCGTGCTGCCGTCGGCCAGCACCACGGAGTCGCCGTCTATGCGCGCAACCATGCCCCGCTGCACGGTCACTTTGTCGGGCAACCGACCGAGCAACCAGCGTGTTGCATTGGGCGCATACACAGTGCCATCGCCCGGCACCAGCAGCCCGCCTGCGAGGCCACTGCGCAGGCCCGGCTCGGCCTGAGTCAGTTGTGCGGCGTTCAACAAGGCGCATTCAACGCCCTGTTGCGCGAGGCGCACCTGCTTTTCTTCCGCGCCTGCCATCTCCTCGGCATTGGCTGCAATCCACAGCGTGCCGCAGGCATGAAAGGCACAGTCGGTGGGCATGTCAGCGGCCATCCTGCGCCATGCCTCCACCGAATACTGACTGAGCGCCATCTCGGCCGGGTTGTCATCCATCACCACCAGGTGACCCATGCCCGCATGGGTGGCACCCCCCACTCCCGAGTCGATCACCAGCACTTGCTGCCCTGCGCGCGCCAGCGCATGTGCACAGGCAGCGCCGATGATGCCGGCACCAACAACGATGACATCGGGGGATGGCATGGCTCCAGTGAGCATCAGGTCGCGCGGATGCCCCAGGCGAAGGGGTCGGTGTCATGGATCAACAAGCTGGCCTCGGCGCACACATGGGCGCTACCGCGCAGCGTGGGGATGATGCGTGCGCCCTCGTCTGCGTCGCTGCCTTCGCGTTCGTAGCTGGCCTGAAAGGTGCTGCCGATTACGCTGGCTTGCGTCCAGACTGCACCGGGTGCGAGCTTGCCGTCTGCAGCCAGGCAGGCCAGCTTGGCACTGGTGCCGGTGCCGCAGGGCGAGCGGTCATACGCGTTGCCGGGACACAGAACAAAGTTGCGGCTGTCGGCGCCCTGCGTGTCGGGCGCAAAGAGTTCGATGTGGTCGATCTCGCCGCCGTCCTTGCCGGTGATGCCCTGGGCGGCTAGTGCGTGGCGCATCTTGCTGGTGAAGTCGGTGAGCAGCGCCACGTTGTCCAGCGCAATGCGATGGCCGTGGTCGCTCACCAGAAAGAACCAGTTACCGCCCCAGGCCACGTCGCCGCGCACTGTGCCATAACCCGGCACGTCCACGGCCACCTGCTTCAGGTGACGGTAGGCGGGCACATTGCGCACGCTCACTGTGCCGTCGTCATGCAGCGTGGCTGTCACATCGCCCACAGGCGTTTCAATGCGATGCACGCCGGACTGGATGCGGCCCATGTGCGCCAGTGTCACCACCAATCCGATGGTGCCGTGGCCACACATATTCAGGTAGCCGGTGTTATTGAAGAAGATGACGCCCGCAGCGGCATCCGGTGCCACTGGTTCGCATAAGAGCGCACCCACAATCACATCGTTGCCGCGCGGCTCCAGCACGGTGGCTGCGCGCCATGCGTCGAATTGCGAAGCGAGTAAGGCCTTGCGGTCGGCCATGCTGCCACGGCCCAGATCGGGAAAGCCGCCCACCACCAGACGCGTGGGCTCGCCGCCGGTGTGCGAGTCGATGACTTGGATGCGCTGCGCGGCCATGCTTTACATCACCGACTGGTATTTGGCGGGGCGTGTGGCCAGCGCCTTCTTCACCACCGCTTCCACATGGGCGCGTTCTTCACCGACTAGTGGCAAGCGCGGACGGCGCACGTATTCGGTCCCCACACCCACCAGCGCGTCGATGAGCTTGAGGTTTTGCACCAGCTTGGTGGACACATCGAGGTGCAGCATCGGCGTCATCCACTGGTACAGCGGCAGGGCCTCGGCAAAGTTGCCTGCCTTCATCAAGTCAAACAGCGCCACGGTTTCGCGCGGGAAGGCGCAACCCACGCCGGCCAGCAGGCCGTCACAACCCAGCGCCAGGCCTTCATACGCCAGGTCGTCGACGCCAAGAAACAACTGGTAGCGCGTGCCCACGGTATTGCGCAGATCGGTGATGCGGCGGATGTTGTCGGTGCTTTCCTTGATGGCGTGAATCCACTGGCAATCGGCCAGCTCCACCATGTGCTCCGGTTTGAGGTCGACGCGGTAGGCCACCGGGTTGTTGTAGACCATGATGGGCTGCTGCGCCGCTTCGGCATAGGTGCGCACGTTGAGCATGGCCTCGCGCGCATCGGCCACGTAGATCACCGAGGGCATCACCATAAAGCCCTGCACGCCCAGCTTGTTGGCACCGTCGATGTAACGCAGTGCCTCGCGGGTGCTGGTCTCCGACACATTGGCCAGCACCGGGATGCGGCCATCGGCAGCCTCCAACGCAATCTGCGCGACCTTGAGCTTTTCTTCCAGCGTGAGCGTGCTGGCCTCACCGAGCGAGCCGCAGGTCACCAGCCCGTGGATGCCGTTGCGGATCTGGAAATCGATGTGGCGCGCCGTGCCCTCGGCATCGATGCTTTCATCCGGGTTGATCTTGGTGGTGATGGCCGGGAAGATGCCTTGCCAGGGGGTGTTTTTCATGCAATGCTCCGGATTCGATTTAAATATGTTGCTAATATATTAGCGCAGTTCAAACAACACCGCCATGGCCCGCCCGAAAAAGACCACCCCGCTTGCCATCCAAACACCGGCCAAACGCCGCGCCGCCGATGTGGCCTATGACACGCTGGAAGATCTGATCTCCACGCTGCAACTCCAACCCGGCTCACAGGTGGCCGAGGCTGATTTGGTGGACCGCACGCAACTGGGCCGCACACCCATTCGCGAGGCGCTGTTGCGCATGGTGTCCACCGGCTTGGTTGTGCAGCAACCCCGGCGCGGTTTGCTGATTTCCAGCATCGATCTGGCCGACCATTTGGATGTGGTGCAAACGCGCCGGGCGCTGGAATGTTTGATCGCGGCCTGCTCGGCCCGCCGGGCAAGTGACACGCAACGCAAGGACATCGTGCGCTGCGCCCAGCGCATGGTGAAGGCGGCTAGCGCCGACCGGCTGGAAGACTACATGCAGGCGGACATCGCGCTCGACCGCGTGAACCACGCCGCCAGCCAGAACTACTCCGCGGTGAAGGCGGTGTTGCCGCTCATCGTGCAATGCCGCCGCTTCTGGTATGCCTACCGGCATGCGGGTGATTTGTCGGAAGGGGCTGCTGCGCATCTGCAGTTGGCCGAAGGCATTGCATCGGGCAATGAGGCCGACGCGGTGGCCGGAGCAGAAAGGCTGAGCGACTACCTGCAGGCGTTTACGCAGCGGGTGATTGCAAACTGAGGCCTAGCGCCTGCGGACCAGGCGCACACGGGCCAGCGTGCCGTTGGCAACCGGGTAGGCAAATCCTTCATAGTCTTTCAGCATCAGCGACTCCGATGCCGAAAAACCGTTGCCCACCGCAATGTTGATGTACTGGCCTTTGTCATACACATTGGAGGTCCAGAAGCCACCCTGCACCTCCTTGTAAATGAAGGCGCCACGGTAAGGTGGCTCGGTCCAGAACACGGTGTCTGCGTAGGTTTTGGAGTTCATGATCTGCTGCATTTCCGCAATGGTCGGCAAGCGCCAGCCTGAGCCCACCTGACGCACCAGCCGCTGCGCATTGGCGAAGCTCAGCAACTGCGGATCATCCTTGCACTGGTTGGCCACATCGGGCTCCTGCCGCAGGTACTTTTGACCCACCAGACAACGCATGTACTCCAAACCCGAGGAGGTGTCGAACACAACCGAGCCCATTACGTGATCATCACGCGGCACGAACCGAACATCGCTCACCACACTGGTATTCAGCGAAACGCCTTGGCCCCAAGCAGTCAACGTGATGAGACCGAGTGCCAACAAGCACAATTCGCGGACTTTTTTCAATGGAACCTCCCTTGCCTTTCGACGAAAAATAGGAGGCATCCTATGCAGCGGAGGCTGTGCTTGTCTTGATCACATTTTGATCAATGCGCAGACCATGTGTTCCATGAAGGACATTGAATGCAAACTTTCTCCAGTGAAGGTTTGCGCGACGCGTACCAGCGCCGGCGATTCATGGTTCTTTACCGAACCAAGTGAAGCTACGCCATGAAGCCCAAATCCACCGGATAACCGGCGCCGCCAAAGTTCACGATTTTTGGCAGCACGCCCGCCATCTCGGAAGGGTCCACGCCAAACCACCGCGCCAGCGTAGCGGCGTACTGGTCTACCGACGTGCTGGGCAGTAGACGCCCTTGCCCCACATGCCACTGGTTCTGTGGCCAATAGACGCCGCCACTGTCTTTGGTATCGGCCACGCTCACCGGTGGTGCCGTGCCGACAAACTGCTGCCCCCGCACCGCACCGCCCACGACAAAGTGGTGGCTGCCCCAGCCGTGATCAGAGCCGTCGCCGTTGGAGGCCAGTGTTCGACCGAAATCCGAGGCGGTAAAACTGGTCACCTGGCTGGCGACCCCCATCTCGACGGTGGCGTTGTAAAACGCCGTCATGGCATCGCTTACCTTGGCCAGCAGGCCACCGTGGTCACGAATCAGGTTGTCGTGCAAATCGAACCCGCCCTGCGACACCAGAAAGACCTGCCGGCGTGCGCCCAGCGTGCTGCGCCCCTTGATTAGGCGGGCCACCATTTTGAGTTGCTGCGCCAGACTGTCAGTAGCAAACACCGTGCTGGGAGCCGGCAACGTCAATGCCGAGGACACCAGCCCTTCGGCCGCAAGGGCGCGGGTGCTGACCTTGTTGTATTCGTTTTCGAGCACATGGCTGCGGCTCTGTTGCAGCAGGCTGTTCATGGCGGCGCTCACGGCGGTGGAGCCATAGACCGAGGCACCCGATGCCGCCGCGTTGATCTTGATGGCACCGCCCGTGCTGACCTGGTATTGCAAGGCCGTGTCGCCGGACAAAAACACCGCATTGCCGGTCACCGACATGCAGCTAAACGTGGCAGCCGTATTGAGGCTCTGCGCCAGGTCGCCCATATTTCCGCCCCAACCCACGGTGGACCCTTCGGGGGAAGAAGACTGCCAGATACTTTGCTGGTCGTTGTGCGAAAACAATTGCGGCGGGCGCGGGTAGGTGACACGGTCGCTGCTGTTGTACTGGGCCCGCGTCAGGGGCTTCACGAGCGGCCCCACATTGAGTTGCACCGCTGCGTGACCGCTGTTGAACAGGCCGGCCAGCCCGGTCATGGCAGGGTTCAACGCAAACTGGCGCGATACGCCCAAGACATCCACCGGTGCCACCGTGGGGGTTAGCAGCGTCGGCACCAAAGCACTCTGCGCCAGCGCAATGCCGCCTGCCGTGCGCCCCGCACCTCCACCACGTATGACGCTGTACTGGTCGTAACTGGCATCGTCGTAGGTCACTACGGTGTTGGCGTAGTCGTTGCCGCCATAGAGAAAAACGCAGACCAGCGCCTTGTAGTCACCCGGGGTGGCGTTGAATGCTGCCGCCTCACCCATGGCCGCCAGATTCAGCGCCAGCGGCAAGGCGGTTCCAGAGAGTGCCAACTGGCCGGAGCGCTTGAGAAAGGCCCGACGCGAATGCAATTGGGGTTGGAGCAGATGCATGGTGAACCCTTACTTTTGCACCAGATAGTCGGCACTGGCCATGACCAGCAAAACGGTGGCATTCACCCGGTTGCGCTTTTGTGCGTCGGTGGTGGCGGGCATGGCCGCCACCGCATTGGTGATCAGACTCAGGCTGGCAGCAGATAGCTGCCCCGCACACAGCAGTCTTTGCACGCGCGCAACCAAGGCGTTCGCATCAGCCGCCAACGGCAATTCGGCTGCGTAGGTCGCCTTGATGTCGCCGCTGCTGATGCCGTTAGAAATGACACCTTGCAGGTAATTCAGATAACCGCCCACGCTGCTTTCGTTGACCAGTTGAAACTCGGGTGCCACCGCACCGGCACTCAAGGCGGTTGCCGGTGGCACATAGCCCGGACGAAAGAAGTTAAACACCGTAGGCGAGCGCAGGGGGCTCTGGCCCAACTGGGTACCGGCGTTGCTCAGGTCGCCAATTTTCCAGGCACCAGTTGCGGACGCCGCGCCAAAGGTGCGACCCCATTGAACCAGCCGCAGCATCGGTTCGCGCAGTCTGCCGAATTGCGCATCGGTCAGGCCGGCGGGCCCACGCGCTTCGTCATCCAGCAGGATCGCGGCATACACATGCGCAAGACTGCCGCGCACACCGGCCCCGTTGTTGTCAAACACATCGGCCACGCGCTGAACATAGGCCGGGCTGGGGTTGCTGGTGACCAGACGTTGAATCAGTTGCTTGCAAATAAAGGGGGCGGTATTGGGGTGGGCAGCCAGATGGTCCAGTGCCGTGTTCAAGGCATCGACCGCAGGCGTGTTGGCCGGAATCGTCAAGCCCAAAAAAGTGGATGCCAGCGTCGAATGGTTGTTGCCTACCTGGATCAGGGGCAGCCGCGCAAACTCCGTGTTGGGAATGGTGCGCGTGCCGCCGCCGGTCTGCGCAATGCTGGTGTTGACGTTCTGGCGCATGTCCAGATCCCAGCCCGTAAATACCTGCGCCAGGTTGCTCACATCACTGGCGCTATAGGTGTCGATCTTGTTGCCGCTGCCGTCCGTCTTGGGTGTGCCATCCTGGTTCAGTTGCACCAGCCCGATGCTGAAAAGCTGCATGACCTCGCGCGCATAGTTTTCGTCGGGCTGGCTGCCGCGCCCATCCGCCTTCTTGTTGCCCTTGGTGTTGAGGTAGTAGCCCATGGCGACATTGAGGGTGATCGCGCCGAGCAGATCGCGGTAGTTGCCAAAGGCATGCGTGGCAAGGGTATCCCAGTAATGCGCAGCAGCATGGCTTCGCCAGTTGAACGAAAGCCCGCTGAGCGACACCACAAAAATCTCCGACAGCGCCAGTGCCATGCGTTTGCGCGCGGCGTCCGGTTGCGTCATGAGTTGGCACCACACCATGTGATCGCCGGGGTAGGTGTTGTCGTAATAGTTCTTGCTGTTCTGGACGTCACCGTAGCCCTGGGCATTCAGCCAGTCCCAGCCCATGATGCCCGAGGATGTCGCCACCTGCGCCTCAATCCAGCGCGCATAGCCCTGGGTCCGAACCGCAGCGATCTCGGCGTCCGACGCACTGAACTGCGCCTGCAACAGGAACCGACAGGCCGCTTCGTCGCTCAAGGGCGCGGGGTAGCTATACGTACTGGCGTTGAGGGAAATGGCGCTGCCGGGGATGACCGGCGTGGGCACTGCAGCGGCGGTCCCGCCAGCCCCGCCACCACAGCCACTCAGCATGGCCGATGTGAGCGCCAGGCCCACAGGCTTCCACGGCACAGCGTCCGGTGCCGGCTCTGCGAATGCTTCGAGTTTCAAATTGCCCCCCGGACTTCGACTCCGCCCCTTGAGCGGAAATGCGCAAGCCTAAGGGATGCCGGCAGCCCGGGCTACCGGATTTTCAATTGCTTACGAATCAGCCGGCCTTGGAACTCGGACGCGCTGCAACCTTGTCGCGCCAGGCTTGCAGGGTGGGCAAGCCCATGCCGGCGGGCGTCATCTTGAGCAGGCCGCGGCCAAACTCCAGGGCGCAAAACGCAGTGATGTCGGCAATGGTGAAACGCGAACCGGCCATCCATTCCTGCCCTTGCAGGATGCGGTCGAACACGGCTGCGGTAGCGGCCGCTTTCTCGGCTTGCGAGCGGCCGTAGTCGCCAAACTGCGGCTGCTCCAACACAGCAAGCGCCGGGTGCGTGTGGCGCGCGGCATGGGCAATTTGAATCAGCAACGTAGTCTCAATCTGACGGTCCACCGCTTCAATGAACGCACGCTCGGTGGCGTCCACGCCCATCAAGTTGGGTTCGGGATACAAGCCTTCCAGATAGCTGCAAATGGCGCGCGACTCACCCAGTGCGCGGCCGTCATCCAGCTCCAGCACCGGCACCTTGGCCAGCGGACTCTTAACCAGGTAGTCGGGCGTGCGGTGCTGGTCTTGCAGAATATCCACGTTCTCTTGCGTGATGCCTTCAATGCCTTTTTCGGCAATGAACATCTGCACCCGGCGGGGGTTGGGTGCGCGTTGCGCGACGTACAGCTTCATGCGTGTCTCCTTGTGTTTTTCAGGTTTTGCTCTGGCCCATCTCGACCATGTTGCGCGCTGCTTCGCTGAACTTGCGCGCGGCCTCGCCATTGTCATCGCGCGCCAAATCACGCGCTGAGGGCGGCGCCATCAGACCGCGCTGCACGGCGGGGCGGGCTCGAATGGCGTCCAGCCAGCGCTGCAGGTGCGGCAGGTCGTCCACCGGCACGCCCGACCATTTGTGGGTGCGCACCCAGGCCCAGTTGGCAATATCGGCTATCGAGTAATCGCCCACCAGAAATTCGTGGTCCTTGAGGTGGCCATCGAGCACCCGGAACAAGCGCTTGCTCTCGCCCTGATAGCGGTCAATGGCAGGCTGAATCTTCTCGGGAAAGTAGCGATAGAACACATTGGCCTGGCCCATCATCGGCCCGATACCGCCCATCTGAAACATCAGCCACTGCAGCACACGCGATCGGCCCTTGACGTCAGAGGGCATCAACTGCCCGGTCTTCTCGGCCAGGTAAATCAGAATGGCGCCCGACTCAAACACCGCAAAGTCGTCGGCTGCATGGTCCACGATGGCCGGAATGCGACCGTTCGGGTTGATGGCCAAAAAGTCGGGCTGTTTTTGCTCGTTCTTCGACAGGTCCAACACCTTCAAGGTGTAGGGCAGGCCGAGTTCTTCCAAAGCGATGGAGATCTTGTGGCCGTTCGGCGTCGCCGCGGTGTAGAGGTCAATCATGGCGAGTGACTGCGCTTCAGGCGCTCTGGGCGGCGCGCAACTGGTCACGGGTGGCAACGGCTGCCGCGCGTGCCGCTTGCGCAAAGTCGTCACCGCTGGAGGCATAAATCACCGCACGCGATGAGTTGACGACGATGGGTGCCGTGGTTTCACCGTTGGCGGCGCGGTAACCGGCCTTGACCGTAGCCACCGCATCGCCGCCTTGGGCACCCACGCCGGGGATCAGCAGTGGCACCGTGGGCGCGACCTGGCGTACCCGCTCAATCTCGGCTGGATAGGTGGCACCGACCACCAGGCCGAGTTGGCCGTTGGTATTCCAGGGGCCCTGCACCAGACCCGCAATGTGCTCAAACAAGGTGGGCTGACCGGCCAGACCCGCCAGGCGCTGGTTCTGCAAGTCATCGCCGCCGGGGTTGGAGGTGCGGCACAGCAGGAAGGCCCCCTTGCCGTGGTACTTGAGATAAGGCTGCACCGAATCAAACCCCATGAAGGGCGACAGCGTGACGCAGTCCGCACCGTACCGCTCAAAGGCCTCTTTGGCATATTGCTCGGCGGTGCTGCCAATGTCGCCGCGCTTGGCATCCAGAATCACCGGCACATGCGGCGCGGCCCGGCGCATATGGGCCATCAGGCGTTCCAGTTGCGCCTCGGCCCCGTGGGCGGCGAAGTAGGCGATCTGAGGTTTGAAGGCAATCACCAGATCGGCCGTGGCATCGACGATGGCCGCGCAGAAGTCATAAATCTTGCTGGCATCGCCCTTCATGGCGGCGGGAAATTTGGCCGGCTCGGGGTCCAGGCCCACACACAGAAGAGAGCCGTTGTCGCGCTCGGCCTTGCGCAGTTGTTCGATAAAGGTCATGCCCGGATTATCGCGCCCGACCCGCCCGCAGCGCACGGCACGGGCGATTCGCTCAGCCTTCCAGCGAGCTGGCGGCCAGGCACAGGTCGGCCCAGGCCTTGGCCTTGTCGGCGCCGTTGCGCATCAGCACCTTGGGGTGGTAGGTCACCACCACCGGCACGCCTTGGTAGCGGTGCACAGAGCCGCGCAACTTGCCCAGCGGCAGCGTAGCCAGCGCCGGGGTGTCGCCCAGCAGCACCTGATTGGCAAAGCGTCCCATGGCCAGAATCATTTTGGGCTGCACCAGCGCAATCTCACGTTGCAGGTAAGCCGCGCACTGGGCCAACTCAGCCGGCTTCGGAATGGCTCCGTGCGCGGGACGGCACTTGAGCACATGGCTGACATAGGCGCGCTGCGCAGACTCGGTCGCTGTCACAGGTGCCGCACCCGCCACCGGGTTGGCCCGCTGCAGGCGCAGGGCGCGCAGCATGTTGTCAAGCAGCACGCCGTCTTGTCCGCTAAAGGGAGCACCGCTGTGGTCCTCATCCTCATCCGGAGGGTCACCGATCAACATCCAGTCGCAATGCAGCGTGTCGGTCAGTGGCGCAATCGAAGCCTTGCTGCGCGCGTTACACAAACCACACGCCTGACAACTCCGGACAGTTTCAGCCAGCGCTGGCCAATCGAGGTGACGGTGGTCTGCCGGGGCTCCCGACTGAGGCCTTTCAGAATCACTAAGCGCGGGGGGCAGGGCGTTCTGCGCAGGTAAAGGAGGAGGTCGCGCAGCGGCCGGGGGACACGGAGCAGAACGCTCTGCCCCCCGCGCGTCTGGTTGGCTAGCAACGGGGCCCGCGGGCGAAGGCGACTGCGTTAAGGTGATTACGCCACTCTCAGGCAGCCAAACTTGTACGCCCATCTCCTGCAGCATGGCGCGTTGGCGGGTGTCCAGTTCAAGTGCCATGGCTTCGATCCTCTTCGGGGGCCAGCCGCAAACTCATCACGATGGCGTCTTCGCGTTGTCCAGGGCCGGCCGGGTAATAGGCCTTGCGCAAGCCGACCCGGCGGTAGCCGTGGGCTTCGTACACCTTGAGGGCGCGGGCGTTGTTCACGCGCGCCTCCAGCCAGAGCCACTCTGCACCCTGACCGCGGGCCCAGATCGCCAGCGCATCCAGCATCACCCGCGACCAGCCTTGGCCCTGAAACTCGGGCGCCACGGTGATGTTGAGCAAATGCACTTCGTCCACACCTTTCATGGCCACAAAGTAGCCCAGCACCAAACCGCCGGCCATCAGCATCTGGGCCTGGTAGCCGCTTTGCAGCGCATCCACAAAATTGGCCTGCGACCAGGGGTGCGCATAGGCGCGTTGCTCGACGCGCAGCACCTCGTCCAGCCGGTCGGCCAGCAGCGGCTCGAAATGCGCTTCGGCCTGTTGTCGCTCAAAGTCGAATTGGGCGCTCATGCGGTGGTTGCGGCCAGGGCCGCCTTGATTGCCGCACGCTCGGCAGTGGTTTGCGCGACCTTGTCGCGTACATACACCGGCAGGGCCTGCTCAGCAGGCACCGCTTTGCCTGCGGCCAGCAATTGCGGCGCGAGGCGCAACATGGCGGTGGCCTGCGGCAGCGCCTGCACTTGCGGCACGGATTCATTCAGGCCGGTTAGGCGCGGGCCATACACCGCAAAGGCATTGCCGGCTGCCACCGCCAGGCTGTTGGCCACGGCTACCACGCGGACGTCTTGCGGGCTCTTTAGTTCGGCACCGTACAGTTCGGTCCAGGCCCCGTCGTTCCAGGCAAACGTCGCCAGATAAATTTCGTCCATCCGGGCATCCAGCATGGCACTCACCTGCAATTGCGGGGCGCTGGCAAAGTGTTGAAAGCGGGCTTCTTCGGCCAGCGCCAGCAGGGAGTTGACCGGCAGCACGGGCACATTCGCACCAAACGCCAGCCCCTGCGCCACCGCACAGGCGGTGCGCAAGCCGGTGAAGTAGCCGGGGCCACAACCAAAGCAAATCGCATCCAGTTCGGTTAACTTCAAATTGGCTTGCTGCATCAGATCCAGCACACCGGCAATCAGGCCGGCCGACGCCTTGGCGCCACCCTCACCCTGCATTTGCCACAGGCCTGCTGCCGCGCCGTCGTCACGCGACACGGCAATCGACATGCCCTCGGCGCTGGTATCAAAAGCCAACAACTTCATGCTTTCTTTGCTCCCGCCTGGCGCACGCCAAACACAATGCCCAACGTCACCAGCGCCAGGCCACTCAACACATTCCAGTGCAGCGGCTCGGCCAGCAGCAGGGCTGCCAGCAAAGCCGACAAGCCAGGCACGACGGCGGTGATCATGGTGGAGCGCACCGGACCATAGGTGCGGATCATCATATTGAAGCTAATGCCCGACACCACTACCGAACCCACGCCTTGCACCAGCATCTGCAGCAGCACATCATTGAACGGCGCGGTAAATATGTGGCCTTGCAGCGCGCCGGATGCGACCAGCAGGCTGTAGATCGGGATGTACACCACAAACGCAAACACGGTGATGGCCGTGGTGGCATGCACCGCCTGCAGCGCGTGCTTGCGGACCAGCACGCTGTAGCACGACCAGGCAAACGAACCCAGCACAAACAACACATCGCCGCGCCACACGCCGCTGCCATCCAGCGCGTGCAGCAGGCTGGCTCCGCCCACCAGCAAATCACCCGCCACGATGCACACCAGCCCGAGCGCCCGCGCCGCACTGATGCGGTCGCCCAGCACCCAGACCGCCAGCAAAGCCGTCCAGAGCGGCAGACTGCCGGGCAACAACACCGACGCATGGGCCGCCGGCGCATACACAAAACCGCTGTAGGCCAGCATGCCGTACAGCAAACCGCCGAACAGCCCGGTCAGCACCGTGGTGCGCAGCGGTAGTGGCGACAGCCCAAAAAGCGAGCCGGCATCGGGCACCTGCCCGGCCTCGCGCTGGCGCTGGCGCAGGCTGCGGGTAATCCACCAGCCGGTGGGCAACAACACCAGCCCGGCACCCAGCAGGCGTGCATACACAATGTCCAGCGGGTTAAGCGTGGGGGCGCGGCTGGGGTCCGCCGAGGCGCGCGCCACCACAATGAAAGCCGTCCAGATCAGCACCGTAACCACCGCCGCCAGCGCGCCCACCACCTTGGGCGACAGGCGCGGGGTGCTGCTGGGCAGGGTAGCGGAGGGGCTTTGGGACATTTCCGGATTATCGGCGCTGGGCCGCTGCCCGCCGATGCCGCCGGATAATGCCGCCATGCTGTTCCGACTCCTGCGCGCTGCGCTTCTCACCCTCGCATCCTGTGCTACATGGGCGGCCCCAGCCGCCGGCCTGCCGCAGGAGGTGGACACCGCGTTGGCACGCGCCAAAATTCCGCGCGACGCCGTGGCGCTGCTGGTGATGGATGCCGACGGCAACAACGCCACACCGCGCCTGAGTCACCGTGCGCAAAACCCGATGAACCCGGCCTCGGTGATGAAACTCACTACCACCTATGCCGCGCTCGACCTGCTGGGCCCGGCCTTTGGCTGGAGCACGCCGGTGTGGGTGGATGGCACTGTCCGCGACGGCACGCTGAGTGGCAACGTGTACATCAAGGGCCAGGGGGACCCCAAGCTGGTGCTGGAGCGGCTGTGGCTGCTGCTGCGCCGGTTGCAAGGGCTGGGCATCAAAACCATTGCGGGTGACATCGTGCTGGACCGCAGCGCTCTGGAAGCGCCCGAGGCCGACCCCGCCAACTTTGACGGTGAGCCCCTGCGCCCTTACAACGTGGCACCGGATGCGCTGCTGATCAACTTCAAGGCGGTGGTGATGACCTTCACCCCCGACCGCACCGGCAACGTCGCGCAGGTGCAGTTCGACCCGCCGCTTTTCGGTGTGCAAATGCAAGCCAGCGTGCCTCTGAGCACTGCTGACTGCGGTGACTACCGGGGCGCGTTGAAGGCCGACTTTGCCGACCCCAACCGCATCCGCTTTGCCGGAAGCTACCCAGCCGCCTGCGGCGAAAAGGTCTGGCCCGTGGCCTATGCCGACCCGCGCAGCTACGGAGTGCGCGCCGTGCAGGGCATGTGGCTGGACATGGGCGGCAAGCTCGGCGGCAGCGTGCGCTATGGCAACCTGCCCGCCGCGCTGGCTGGCACCAAGCCCAGCTTCGAAGTCAGCTCTGCCACGCTGACTGAGATCATTCGCGACATCAACAAGTTCAGCAACAACGTGATGGCACAGCAGGTGTTTTTGACGCTGGGCCGCAGCGTGCCACCGGCCCCCGGTACGGATGCATCCGCCTTCGACACCCAGGCACTTTTGAGCGCCGGCAGCTTCGCCGCTTCACGCGCCGTGCTGCAGCGCTGGTGGAAAGAGCGCATCGGCGGCGACGAATTGCCGGTGTGGGACAACGGCTCGGGCCTATCGCGACACGAACGCATCAGCGCGCAGAGTCTGGCCCGCATGCTGCAGGTGGCTTACCGCTCGCCCTATATGTCCGAGCTGATGAGCTCCTTGCCGATAACCGGCGTGGACGGCACGCTCAAGCGCTTCAAGAGCAAAGCGGTGGGCAGCGCGCACCTCAAGACCGGCTCGCTCAGCAACGTGTTAGCCCGCGCCGGTTATGTGGACGGCGTCAGCGGCAAGCGCTACGTGCTGGTGGCGCTGATCAACCACGCCAACGCCAATACCGAAGGCGCGCGGGCGGCCATGGAAACGCTGGTGGAATGGGTTGTGAAGGACGCGGCGGCGAACTGACCGGCAAGCGCTAGGCGGCCGCCCGCTGCAGCCGGTCGCGTACACCGTCCCAGGCCGTGCCGGCAGGGGGTTCTTCGACCCAGATCAGTTTGACGCGCAGGGCGTCGAGTTCGCGCAACACCGAAAACAGCTCATGCGCCGCAACGGCAGGGTCGGAAGGCATGCGGCGTTGCTCAATGCTGCGGGCCGCAATCTTCATCGGCGTGCGGGCATACACCGCGATGGACGTGCCGCTCTGGGGGCTCTTGTCCACCTCGGTGCCCAGCATTTCCAGGGCCTTTTGCATAGCCTTGGCGTCCATCAGGCGCACCGTGGCGTTGGGCGCGTAATGCGACTCCAATGTGCCGCTGGCACGAGGGGCCTGCTGGCCTTGCGCCTCCAGTTCTTCCGGCGAAATTAGCGGACGGCCACAGGCGGCCACCACCTGATCGGCGGTGATGGCACCGGGGCGCAACAACACCGGAGCGCCGCGGGTGCAGTCAATGATGGTGGACTCAATGCCCACGTCACAAGGCCCCCCGTCCAGAATCAGCAGGTCCTGGTGGTCGGCAAACTCGCCGGCTACATGCTGGGCCGTGGTGGGGCTGACGCGGCCAAAGCGGTTGGCGCTGGGCGCGGCCACGCCCCACACCACCGGCTCGCCGTTGGTGGGCTGGCGCAAGGCCGAGAGCACGGCCTGCGCCACGGGATGTTCCGGGCAGCGCAGGCCAATCGAGTTTTGCCCGCCCGCAGCAGCGGCACCCACGCCATCGCGGCGCGGCAATATGAGCGTCAGTGGTCCGGGCCAGAAGGCCGACATGAGTTGCTGCGCAAACGATGGCACCCGCGCGGCGTAATGCGACACACCCGACATGCCGCCGTCAAACGACGCCACATGCACGATCAGCGGGTGATCGGCAGGCCGGCCCTTGGCAGAAAAAATGCCCGCCACCGCCGTCGCGTTGTCGGCATCGGCACCCAAACCGTATACGGTTTCGGTCGGCAGCCCAACCAACTTGCCAACCCGCACAGCCTGCGCCGCCGCGCTGATGGCTTCGGGCGCGAATTCCACACCATCGGCAAACACATAGGCAGACACGATCATGGCGCGGACCTTTCCAAGTAGTTAGAACGCGGGGATTCCCAGAATCTGCGCGGCCTGCAGCGCGGTGCTGCGCACCTGCTCCACGCTGCTGCCGGTAATGTTCAGGTGGCCCATCTTGCGGCCCTTGCTGGCCTTGAGCTTTCCGTACAGGTGCAGATGCGTTCCGGGCAGAGCCAGCACCTGCTCCCATGGCGGCACGCCGCCTTCGGGCCAGATGTCACCCAACAGGTTGAGCATGATGCTGGGGCTGTGCTGGCGGGGCTGCACCAGCGGCAAACCCGCCAGCGTGCGCACCTGCAAATCAAACTGCGACACATCGCAGGCATCCATGCTGTAGTGGCCGCTGTTGTGCGGGCGCGGTGCCATTTCGTTCACCACCAGGCCGCTTAAGCCCTGTGCGTCGGAGCTGGATTCGTCGAGCACAAAAAACTCCACGCACAGCACGCCCACGTAGTCGAGCCCTTGTGCGATGGACTTGGCCGCCGCAATGGCGCGGCTTGCCAGCGCCTCCGGCACATTGCCGGCATAGACCTCGGTGACAGCCAGAATGCCGTCGCGGTGCAAGTTGCGCTGTACAGGCAGGTTCACGCAATCTCCGTTGGCAGCCCGCGCCACGATGACCGAGCACTCCAACTGCAACGGCAGCATTTTTTCCAGAACGCAGGGCTGCTGCTTCAAACCGTTCCAGGCATCCGCCAGTTCGGCTGGAGTCCGCACGCGCACCTGGCCTTTGCCGTCGTAACCCATGCGGGCGGTTTTCAGAATTCCCGGAAGGAGATTTGGCGGCACCGCCGCCAATTGCGCCTCGGTTTCAATCACCGCGTATGGCGCGCAAGGCACGCCGCAACGCACAAAGTGGGCCTTCTCGGCGGCGCGGTCCTGGGCAATGGCAACGGCAGAAGCAGCGGGCGCCACCGGGCGGGACTTGGCCAATTCGGCCAGGGCAGGGGCCGGCACATTTTCAAATTCGGTGGTGATGGCATGCGCCACATTCGCCAGTTGCGCCAGCCCTTCGGGGTCGGTGTAGGCGGTCTGGATGTGGTGGTGGCTAACCCGACCTGCGGGGCTGACCGGGTCCGGATCGAGCACCGCGGTGAAGAAGCCCATGCGCTGCGCTGCATGCGCAAACATGCGGCCCAGTTGACCACCGCCCATGACGCCCAGCGTCATCTCCTTGGAACCGCCGAGCGTCATTTTCTGAGAGCCACCGCGTTGCGTCTGGCCGTCCGTGCTGGCGTTGCTCATCAGACGTGGCTTCCGGTCACAGGCAGCACCATATCGGTCGCAGCCTGGGTCTGGTCCCGACGGAAGGCTTCCAGTTCCAGACGCAAATCGCTGTTCTCGTTGGCCAGCAAAGAAATGGCAAACAGCGCCGCGTTGGCAGCGCCGGCGTTGCCGATGGCAAAGGTGGCGACCGGAATGCCCTTGGGCATTTGCACAATGCTGTGCAGCGAGTCCACGCCCTGCAGGTGTTTGCTGGCCACCGGAACGCCCAGCACCGGCACGGTAGTTTTCGAGGCAATCATGCCCGGCAGGTGGGCGGCACCCCCGGCACCCGCAATGATCGCCTTGAGGCCCCGACCGGCAGCGGCCTCGGCATAGGCAAACATCGCATCGGGCATGCGGTGGGCGGAGACCACACGGGCTTCAAAGCCGATGCCAAACTGTTGGAGAATCTGCACTGCATGTTGCATGGTGTCCCAGTCGGAGCTGGAACCCATGACGACGCCTACTTGGATGTTTTTCATCCCTGAATTTTACGTTTACACCCAGAGCCCATTGCCATGATCAACGTCACCATTGAAAACTTTGAAGCAGAAGTTGTTGCCGCCTCCCACCAGATTCCCGTGTTGGTGGACTTCTGGGCCCCCTGGTGCGGACCCTGCAAGGTCATTGGCCCGCTGCTGGAGCGGCTGGAAGACGACTACGCCGGCCGCTTCAAACTGGTAAAAATTGACTCCGACCAGGAACAGGAACTCAGCCAGGCCTTCGGCATCCGCAGCATCCCGACCTGCGTGCTGATGGTAGGCGGCAAGCCGGTGGACGGCTTTATGGGCGCCCTGCCGGAGGGCCAGATCAAGGGCTTTCTGGACAAGCACCTGCCCGCTGGCGATGACCTGCAAGCCCAGGACGACGCAGACGATGCGCAGGCCCTGCTGGCCGCTGGCGACCCCCAGGCCGCACTGCACAAGCTGCACGAAACGCTGAGCATTGACCCCGGCAACGACGACGCGCGCTATGACTACGTCAAGCTGCTGATCGAGGGCAACATGCTGGAAGACGCAGAGGCCGCACTGGCCCCGGCGCTGGCGGCCATTCCGCGCCAGATCCGGTTTGAAGCGCTGGAGCAGTTTCTGCACGCCATCCAGTTTGTGGAAAGTGACGAGCGGGGCCAATGGGCGCCCGAGCAGTTTGACGCCCTGATTGCCGCCAACAAGCGGGACTTTGACGCCCGGCTGGCCAAGGCCCGCGTACTGCTGGTGAACGGCCACTGGACCGCCGCCATGGACGAGTTGCTAGAAATCGTGATGCGCGACAAGGCCTGGAACAACGCCGTGCCGCGCAAAACCTTCGTGGCGATTCTGGAATTGATGACCCCGCCCAAACCCAAGCTTGACCCGACGTCCGCCAGCAAATCCGCCGGTGGCATCGAACTCACCGGCAAAGCCGTAACGGAAGCCGACCCGCAAGCGCAACTGGTGTCGACCTACCGGCGCAAGCTCAGCATGGCGCTGAACTAGCCAGGCCAAGAGACCACGCACCCGATAGGCACGTGGCAAACAATGCGCTCAAACTCTGACCACCCGGAACATCAAGAATTGCTAAATTCGTAGCATTTGGGTGTTTACCCTCTCCCCCGCGAAACCACTCGCTGGCATGATTTTGACCAGAAATAGCACGACCGTGCTATTTTTCAAAAACCAATGGAGACGGCGAATGAAATTGACGAAATCAACCTGGGCGGTCGCTGGCGCAGCCCTAGTACTTATAGCTTGCGGCGGAGGTGGCGACGGCGACCAAGCGTCTAGGGTTACTTTTAGTTCAATGGTTACCTTCGGTGACAGTTTGAGCGATCTAGGCACCTACAAAGTTGGGACAGTTGCAGCCCTAGGCGGCGGAAAGTACACAATCAATTCTTCCACGGACAAGAATTGGACAGAACTCCTTGCTGCGCAACTAAAGGTTCCAGCGCTCTGCCCTGCTCAAAAGGGCCTTGATGGTTCCGCCGGACAAGGTTTTAGTGTTCCGGTTGTTTCCTATTCAGGCTGCACTAGCTATGCGCAAGGCGGAGCTCGGGTTACTAACCCAGTTGGCCCCGGCAATAAGCTCTTGGGCGGTGACAATGCCGTCCTGGGTCAGTTAACAGTGCCCGTTGTAACTCAAGTAGCCAACCATTTGACGACTACTGGTGGCGCTTTTTCTGGCAAAGAACTAGTCACTGTAATGGCTGGAGGCAACGACGGGATCATTGCTGCGGAAACCTACGTAGGCACGATGCAGGCTATAACCATCGATTCTGGTGCTCCAGCCGCCGCCGCCGCCTCGCCCTCACTGATTGCTGCCGCGAATACCAGTATGACAACTGCGGGCACTGAGCTCGCAGACTTGATCAAGACGCAGTTGGTGGCAAAAGGCGCTAAATATGTTTTGGTTGTCAATTTGCCAAATCTGGGGGTTACCCCATATGCAACTGCTGAAGAAGCAAAAGTTGCTGGAAGTCGAGCGATCATCGCGAACTTTTCAGCAGCGTTCAATACTGCTCTTCAGGCGGGTTTAGCGAACACACCAAATGTTCGAATAGTCGACGCCTACTCAATCATCACCGATCAAGTTGCTAACCCTGTTCAATACTCGCTGACTAACGTTTCCAGCCCCGCATGCAACTTGACATCCCCAAGTCCCAATGCGCTTGGAAGCTCATTGGTTTGCTATGCCAGCTATTCCAATTCGGGAGATGTATCGCACTATCTATTTGCAGATTCAGTTCATGGCACCCCGTATGCGTATCAACTGCTTGCTCAATTGGTAGCTAAAGATATGGCTGTTGTCGGCTGGCTGTAATACTCATACAAAGGAGACTAGTCCATGAAAAAGTATACAAATTTGTTGGCAATTGCAGTAGTCGCATTGCTTTCGCAAAACACGTTTGCGCAAAGTGCAGGCACTTGGATGGCGCGAATCGGATCAACTACCCTGACCCCTGAAGTTAGTGGCGGCATATTAAGTGCACCTAGTTTGCCAAATTCCAAGACTGATGTAGGAGCAGCAACCCAACTTTCGGGGGGCATTACTTACATGTACACGGATCATATTTCCGTGGACTTACCGCTGGCGTTGCCGTTTACGCATCAAATCTATGGTGCTGGAGCATTGCAGGGTGTTGGAAAAGTAGCTCAGGTAGATGCATTGCCAGCCTCGATTTTCGTACAGTATCGTTTTGGGGAAGCCAACTCAACCTATAGGCCCTATATAGGTATAGGTGCAACTTATGCATACTTTTTTAACGCAAAAGGCAATGCATCACTGACTGCCACTACTAACCCCGGAGGACCACCTACAACACTTACCATTGACTACCAGTTCATCGCCACACACCAGATAGGGCTGACTGC
>ERZ1034361.438-NODE-438-length-27845-cov-3.418287_pt1 | contig 27845 bp, 25 predicted proteins | sample MGYA00520617_ERZ1034361 | MGnify/ENA primary metagenome ERZ1034361 (study PRJEB33736, sample SAMEA104284507) | Azolla filiculoides | biome: Urban; feature: Water surface; material: Ditch water | place: Netherlands | collected 2015-10-28 | depth 0-0.1 m ...
ACTATGCCTAGTCCGTGGCCAATTAATCCGCTGGGTTTAAGTACTTCATAATACTCATGAAAAGGTCTTTCTTCAATTGGCAATTTATAGTATGAGTTTCCAAAATAAGCCAATACAGCGAATGCCACAATTACTATTGCGAAATATATAAAAATGGACAGTCTGTGAAGAAATTTAGTCATTTATATCAGCCTTTTTGTAAAATATATTAAAACAAAAGTAATAAGAATTAAGTGTAATAATTACAAATTATAGTTCTATTCCTTTAATTTATAACGACTATAAATTATAAATCATTATTTTTTAGTCAATCAGTTTTTTAATTGTCTGTTGCCTAATGAAATGATAGTGCTTTCGGAATACTTTGAAATAAAAATTACTTTTCTAACTTTTTTTCATTTATAAATGCCCAATAAACAAGAGCTATTATGACAATGATAATAATGTAAATAGCAGAAGGAATTGGAGGTGGTGTTCCCTTTCCATACGAGTGCATACCTGATAAATAATAATTTACTCCAAGAAAAGTCATGATTACCGAACTAAATCCAATTAAGGTGGCTGTGCTTAATACAATAGGTTTGTTTAGTTTTGGGATTAAACGTAAGTGAAGTATAATAGCGTAAACCAACACACTTACTAGCGCCCAAGTTTCTTTGGCATCCCAACCCCAGTAACGTCCCCAACTTTCATTAGCCCATTGTCCGCCAAGAAAATTTCCTATGGTAAGCATAATTAGACCAATTGTCAAAGCCATTTCATTGATATAAGTGATTTCCTGAATATTCAAATCCATTTTGGCTTTGTTTTTTTCATTAGTAAACAAAATCAATAGCAATGAAACCGCTCCTAAAATCATTCCTAAAGCAAAAGGACCATAACTGGCTACAATAACCGCTACGTGAATCATTAACCAATACGAATTCAGTACAGGTTGCAAATTAGCAATTTCCGGGTCAATCCAGTTCATGTAGGCTGCTGCCAAAATCATTGCGGTTACAAAAGCAGATGACGCCACAGTAAGTTTTGATTTTCGGTCGAAAGCTAAGCCAAAAAACATCGTTGCCCATGCAACATAAATAATGGATTCATAAGCATTACTCCACGGTGCATGTCCTGAAATGTACCAACGCGCAATTAAACCAGCAGTATGTAATCCGAACAATAATCCAATAATGACATGCATCACATTAACAGAAATAGTCAATGCTTTACGTTCTTTGAATATGTTTACGATAGTCAATAATAACATCAGGATTGCTGCGGTCAAATACCAATACGGTAATTTTTTGAAAACATCATATTTGTTATATAATATCTCTAGCGAAATTTTTTCTTCACTTGGCAATACTTTACTACCAAACTTTTTCTGGAAACCGTTGATGCTTTCCAGTAATTCATCGGCAGATTTATAATCATTAGAAGTCGTTGCATTGCTTAATGTTCCGAAATACAATGGCAAAATACTTTTGGTATACGTTGAATCCATTCCTTTCATGCCAGATTCGTTGAGTTCTAAATAAGAAATCCATTTACTGTTTTCGTCATTCGGAATAGGGAAAATCTTTAAAATTCGTCCGCTCAAGGCTGATTCCATTAAGTTGACTTTCTTGTCGGTTTCGATAAAATCTTTTTCGAACTGATTTGGATTTGCATTTTTAAATGCCTCTTCTAAATAGGAAGACAATTTATAATTTCCTTTTTCATCGAAAAAAGCAACGAAAGGCGCAAATTCTGCATCCTTATCTATTCCTATAATTTTACGTATGCTGTCGTTTCCTCTTTTAATATAAATTAACGGAATTTCAATCCAAACACTCGCATACTGAGTCATTGATAGAAAAGCCTGATCAGAATTCATATCTTTATATGTATCCGAATGACTGACTTTTCGCAATAACTCTGATGAAAAAGTATTTATTGGTTTCATCCTTCCTCCCGCATCTTGAATAATCAAACGTCCGAATTGAGCAGCGTGTTTCTCTGAAACTTTAAATTTATTTAATAATGAGTCTAATTCTTTTTGGTTAACCGCTTTTTTAGAATGGGCAGCATGACCTTCTTGAGGAGCTTCTGCTTCGGTGTGAGCATGTCCGTCATGTTCTGAATGATTGTGCTCTTGCGCAAAACTGTTGAAACTGAAGGCTAACATCAAAAGGATTAGCAATGTTACTTTTTTATTTTTGACCACTTCTAATTTTCGTTTTAAATCTGCAAAACGGGAATGTTTAGTAAACATAATCGCCATCATAGCAAAAAATAACATGAAGTAACCGCTGTATGTAATTGCAGTTCCCCAGAAATCGTGGTTTACAGACAATACAGTCCCTTTTTCATCCGGATCAAAAGAAGATTGAAAAAAGCGATATCCTCCATGATCTAAAACATGATTCATATATATATTATAATCGAATGGTTTTAGGGAATCCTGAACGGTAACCTGACTTTCAAAAGAAGAATAACTTTTTTCGGTTCCTGGATATTTTTGGGCAATAAAATCATTTAGTTTTATTTTAAAAGGCAAGATATACGCCTTGCTTCCATAGAAAAAACTGTAATCAATATTTCCAATTTTTACGGTTTTAGCTTCACCAATTTTTCCTTTTGAACCTATGATTGTCACTTCTTTTTCCTGACCTTCGGCAGTCACTTTTAAAACTAATGCGTCTTCATGATTTTTGGCTTTAAAATCATTGTCAGACTCATATGCCACCACTCCTTTTACAGCAGGATCAGGAAAAACAAAACGTTTTTCTCCAATGGTGTACAACGAACGCATCATCAAAGGTTGCACAATATCTTTGGTTACTTGTCCTTTCAATTTATCAGCCATGCGCATAAAATTTCCTTCAAAAGGCGTTTGAATCGTGTATTCTTTTCCTGTTGTGTTGATGTTTATGGCACCTTCTGTGTATTTATTTAAAGCAAATAATACATTGTGAACATTTTGAACTTCGCCTTCTTTCAAGAAATGTTCTTCACGTCCACCCTCACCGGCTTCAACTAATTTTAGATATAAGGTTCCTTTGTTATCCGGCTTAATCGTTTGTTTTGCTCCCATTATGAAGTTTTCATAGGTCACTTCAAATGGTGTATCTGCAAATTTATTTTTGATGCTGAAATTATTGTTGGTTACTGGCGAAAGCAATAAAGGTTGCTCGAAAATACGACGTTTCATTTCGCCTTTATATTCCCCGTCAACATAAACCGTAAGAAAGGTTTTATCTGAAAAAATTTGATTTTCAGCGGCGCCTTCGCGAATAGGCATCATTCCTTCATAACTGATATATCGCGTTACAAAAGCGCCCAAAAGAATAAAAACAAAAGCTAAATGCAACAATAAAGTTGCCCATTTTTCTTTTTTCAGTAATTGATACCGTTTTATATTTCCAATAAAATTAATCATGAAGAAAACCATAATGGCTTCAAACCACCAAGAATTATAAACCCAAATTCGGGCGGTATCCGTATTGTATTTGCTTTCAATGAAAGTTCCAGCGCCCATTGCTATAGCAAAAGTTAAAAATAAGACGGCCATTAATCGTGTAGAAAACAAAAAAGAGTATAATTTTTTATCCATTTGTAAGGGATTACGTTTTATAAAAGTGCCACAAAAGTACTTAAAAATGTTGACTTCTATATTCGCACATTTGTTAATTTAATCCAAAATTAAGTAAGGCTGAAATAGCCTAAAAATCGTGTTTTTATATGAATTTTGATTTTAAAATCTAGCGCTTTTATTAGTCCTAATTTTTCATTTTTTTTGCTAATTTTGCCTCATGACTAAAATAATCATAATAGGTTCCGGAAATGTAGCACAGCATTTAATTCGAACTTTTCAGGATGCAGCTTCTTTGAATTCCAAAATTGAATTGGTTCAGGTTTTTGCCCGACAAAAAGATTCGGTATCCCACCTGATTGATTTAGACAAAATCACTACTAATTTTGACGATTTATTAGAAGCCGATTTGTATATCATTTCTGTTTCAGATGATGCTATTTCTGAGGTTTCATCGCAATTGCCGTTTAATAATAGATTAGTCGTTCATACCTCAGGAAGTGTTGCTTTAGATACATTAGACACTAAAAACAGAAAAGGTGTTTTTTATCCTTTACAAACTTTTTCGAAAGATAAAATGGTTGATTTCAAAGTCATTCCCATTTGCTTGGAAAGCGAAAATGCAACCGATTTTCAATTGCTGGAAAAGGTTGCAAAAACGATTTCTGATAAGGTTTTCGCCATCAATTCAGAACAACGAAAAGCACTTCATGTTGCAGCCGTTTTTGTCAATAATTTTGTGAATCATTTGTACCAGATAGGACATTCTATATGCACCGAAAATCAAGTTCCATTTGAAATTCTGAAACCGTTAATTCAAGAAACTGCCGAAAAAATTAATACACTTACTCCCGAAGAAGCACAAACGGGCCCGGCAAAACGCCACGATAGCAAAACTATTACAGCACATGAATTATTTTTGACAAATAAAAATCAATCTACTATTTATAAAATCCTAACACAATCAATACAAGATAATGGCAAAAAGTTATAAAGAAATAATGAATGATATTACTACGTTTGTTTTTGACGTAGATGGTGTACTTACAGACAGTTCGGTTTTTGTTACCAATGAAGGAGAAATTTTAAGAACTATGAATATTCGCGACGGTTATGCCATGAAAGCAGCTGTAGAAAGCGGGTATAATGTGTGTATTATTTCGGGCGGAAGTAATGAAGGTGTCCGAGTGAGACTTCGAAATTTAGGAATTACAGATATTCATTTAGGTACTCCAAATAAAGTAGAAACTTTTGACGAATACACTGATGTTTATAACATTAACCCGGAGCATGTTTTGTATATGGGCGATGATATTCCGGATTATCACGTGATGAAATTAGTAGGATTACCAACCTGTCCTCAGGATGCAAGTCCAGAAATTAAAGCGATTTCTACTTATATTTCGCATAAAAACGGAGGAAAAGGTGCTGCTCGCGATGTTATAGAACAAGTGATGAAAGTACAAGGAAAATGGATGGCTCATTTTGATGGTAAACTTGATTAGTCTTCAATTTTATGGATATCGTTTTAGCTTACAATTTACAATAAAGAAATGAATTTTTTAAAATTAATACGATATCCCAATTTACTCATGCTGGCGTTTATGCAGCTCATTTTTCGATATGGTTTTTTGAAATTACAAAATATACCTTTAGCATTAAATGACTGGCAATACGGATTATTAGTCTTATCTACTGTTTTAATAGCTGCCGGAGGTTACGTTATCAACAATATTTTTGATCAAGATACTGATAACGACAATAAACCAAATAATGTAATTGTTGGTAAAAGTATTTCGGAAACAAATGCCTATTCTATTTATGTAGCATTAAATATTACAGGTGTTTCAATTGGTTTTTATTTGTCGAATGTGATTGCTAAACCAGGCTTTGCTGCTCTCTTTATTTTGATTGCCGCAACGCTTTATTTTTATGCAATAAACTGGAAACAAATGCTGCTTATAGGTAATTTTATTGTGGCTTTATTACTTTCGTTCAGTGTAATTATTATTGGGATTTTTGATTTATTTCCTGTTGTAAATCAGAGTAATCAACCGCTGATGGCGAATCTTTTTTCGATACTTATTGATTATGCAGTTTTTGCTTTCATGATTAATTTTATCAGAGAGATAGTTAAAGATTTAGAAGATGTAAATGGAGATTACAATCAAGGAATGAGAACTTTACCAATTACACTTGGAATATCAAGAACAGCTAAAGTTGTTTCTATATTGAGTTTCATTCCTGTATGTGCAATTCTTTTGTATATCAATAATTACCTTATGCCGCTCTTGTTTGTTACGATTTATATGTTACTTTTTGTTGTGGGGCCACTACTCTATTTTAGTATAAAAATTTGGTCTGCAAGCTCACAAAAAGAGTTTCATGTTTTGAGTTTACTGTTAAAATGGATTCTGTTATTTGGTATCCTTTCAATTCTTGTTATTAGTTTAAATATGAAGTACAATGCTTAAAAATAAATTAGAAAAATACACTTTAATTCTGGCTTCGGGTTCACCAAGACGCCAACAATTCTTTAAAGATTTAGACTTAGATTTTGAAATCAGGTTGAAAGAAATTGAAGAAATTTATCCTCCGGAATTGAAAGCTGCACAAATTACCAACTATTTAGCAGCGCTAAAAGCAAGTGCTTTTGAAGGCGAATTAAAACCCAACGAAATTCTTATCACCAGCGATACAATTGTTTGGCATAATGAAACTGCATTGGGTAAACCAAAAGATGAACAAGATGCTTTTGCAATACTCAAATCGCTTTCAAATGCCACTCACGAAGTGATTACTTCGGTCTGTTTCAAAACTCAGGAAAAAACAGATTTGATTCACGAAATCACAAAAGTGACCTTCAATATATTGACTGATGAAGCAATTCACTATTATCTAAAAAACTACAAACCCTTTGATAAAGCAGGTTCTTACGGTATTCAGGAATGGATTGGCTTCATTGGTGTTTCAAAAATAGAAGGTTCGTATGCTAATGTTATGGGAATGCCAACGGACAAAGTCTATGAATATTTAAGTAAATTAGCCTAAAAATGTAACATATGACTTTTTTCAACGAGTTTACCCGAGAAATAATTGGCACCGGAATTCTGTTTATTTTGGTAATTTCATTGCGAATTATCACTACAAAAGTGGTAAAAAAATATGCAAAATCAAGTCAAATTATTGAGCATCGGACAAATCTGGTCATCAAATACATTCATTTATTAATTAACATTCTGGCAGTAATTGCATTAATTACCATTTGGGGCGTTGAACCTAATGATATTTTTATTGCTCTTTCCTCGATAGCAACTGTTGTTGGAGTAGCCATGTTTGCACAATGGTCTATTTTGAGCAATATTACCTCCGGAATTATTTTGTTTTTTTCATTTCCATTCAAAATTGGTGATATCATTCGTATTCACGATAAAGATTTTCCTATCGAAGCCGAAATTAAAGACATCAGTGCGTTTCATGTTTACCTGAAAACAAAAGATGGCGAAAAGATTATTTATCCAAATAATTTGCTGCTGCAAAAAGGAATTTCAATTTTAGAAAATTATTTTGAGGATAAAGAATTTGTAGATTAAAGCTTCAATTCATTGTGAAGCAATACTATAAAGTGTAAATTTTATAACATTTAAATAGAAATCTATAAGGTTTTAGAGTTTTAAAATAGGATTTTTGTTGATTAGACTAACAATGATTTAATTTTAATAGTTGAGTGTCTTTTCTAAAACAAAAAAAAATGAATACGATTCTAAAAATCCCTTTCTATGCCCAAATAACCCTCATTTTATTGGGTTTAATAAGTATCACTTATATACTTTTCATTGGTCAGAATATTATTGTTCCTGTAGTGATGTCATTTTTGTTTGCCATTTTATTAGAGCCAATAGTTACTTTTTTTAAATCAAAATTACATTTTCCGCATGTTTTGGGAGTCATTATAACGGTGCTGATTTTTGTATTGGTTATTTTAAGTTTATTCATTTTTCTCTCTTTTAAAATTAGTGATATTATTGAAGATTTTGATAAAATAGAACGAAATCTGAATATTCATCTCAATAACATTCAACGATTTGTGCGAGACAATTTTCATTTAAGTTCTAGAGAACAAAAAGAATATTTAGACAGCGCTACCGAAGATTCTATGGAAAAAGGCAAGGAAATTATAGGAACCACTTTGCTGTCGTTTACAGATACTATTTTAAATATTACTTTAATACCTATTTATACTTTCTTGATTCTTTTGTACAAAACGCATTTTATGTTGTTTTTATCTAAATTATTCAAAAAAGAGTCTCATCTTAAACTTCGTGAAATTTTAAATCAAATTAAAGTAGCTGTAAAAAGCTACATTGTGGGTTTGATTATAGAAATGATTGTAGTTTCTATTTTAACCACTTTGGGATTTATGATAATTGGCTTAAAATATGCCATTTTGCTAGGTATTATTACTGGAATTTTAAACCTTATTCCGTACATAGGTATCCTGTTTGCTGGGATTTTGAGCATTGTTGCTTCGCTGACAGGATCTCCTGATTTATCAATCATCATTGGCGTAATTGTTGTGAGTATTATTGTTCAGTTGATTGATAATAATATTTTGGTGCCTATGATTGTCAGCTCAAAAGTAGAAATAAACGCTTTTGTATCTATCATAGGAATTATAATTGGTGGTGCAATTGCAGGAGTTTCCGGAATGTTTCTCGCCATTCCTGTTTTAGCTATTTTAAAAGTGATTTTTGATAGAATTGAATCTTTAGAAGCATGGGGATATTTGATGGGAGATCATTTGCCAAAAACATATACTTGGCGCAACATAAAGCTACCGCTTTTTGATTCAGAAACAGAATCAAAAAACATTTTGATAAAAACAGATATCATAGCTCCTGTATTCACGGAAACCACTACTGAAACGGATGGAAATAAGAAGGAATGAAATACTGATTTAGAACTTATATAATTATTTAATGGTTTCAAAATCCCCAAAAAAGAAACTCATAAATTATCGTTATCATAATGAAAGTTAAATTTTTTCAAATGTCTCAAAAACAAAAATGGCTCCTTTTTCTGCTGGTATTCAGCTATTGTCCTCTTTCTTTTTCACAAGTTGGCCAGGTCAAAGAAGATTCTTCTGCGGTTTACAAAGACATTCAAACCTATTCTAAAAAAAATAAATTCACCAAGTTACTTCATAAATTAATCTTTGAACCCGTTAATGTAAAAAGAAAAAAGAAAAGAGTTCTTCCAAGAATTCAACAAAAATTTGAAGGCAAAATCATTCGGAATATAACAATCGAAACACTAGATCCGTTCGGATATTCTGATGCAGATTCTAACAGGGAACCGAAAAATTGGGCTGAAAAAACCGGAAATAGAATCCATCTTAAAACTAAAAAATTAGCCATTCGGAATTTATTGCTTTTTAGAGAAAACAAACCCTTAGATTCTTTGCTTATAAATGAATCGGCGCGTTTAATCAGAAGTCAAAAATACATTCGAAGTGTGCGAATTGATCTTAAATTATCAGAAAAAAATTCGGATTCTGTTGATGTTTTTATTCGAGCAATCGATTCTTGGAGTCTTATTCCAAAAGGGTCTATTTCAAGTTCCAGATCTTCTTTTGAATTGAATGAAAAAAACTTCATGGGAATTGGTCACGAATTTAAAAACAAATTCACAAATCGCTTCAGTGACGGAAAAAACGCTTATAATTTAGATTATACGGTTCCTAATATCAAGAATTCCTTTATCAAAACAACATTTAAATATAATATTGATTTAGATAATTATTATGGCAAAAGTATCGATATAAATCGTCCTTTTTATTCGCCTTTTGCAAAATGGGCCGGCGGTATTTACTTTGATCAACAGTTCCGAAAAGATACACTTCAGGATACTAATCTGGTGTATGCACAACAAAATTTTAAATACAATTCTCAAGATTATTGGATTGGACATGCGTTTAGTATTTTTAAAGGAAATACCGAAAAAAATAGAACAACAAACTTAATTGTATCCGGACGTTATTTGAATATTAATTATATCGAAAGTCCTACTATAGCCTATGATCCTGTCGATTTTTATTCTAGTGAAAAACTTTTTCTTTCGGGTATTGGTATAACTTCCCGAAAATTTATTCAAGACAAATATATTTTTAGAAACGGAATTATTGAGGATGTTCCCATTGGGAAAATTTACGGAATTACCGGTGGATACCAATACAAAAATCATAAAGGAAGATTCTATTTAGGAGGTCAGGCCTCTTTTGGAAACTATTATGACTGGGGATTTCTAAGTACTAATTTTGAAATAGGAACTTTTTTTGATAAATCGAGTACGAGTCAAACTACTTTTTCCTTTCAAGCCAATTATTTTACCCATCCGATAGAGCTTGGAAAATGGAAATTAAGACAATTTATTAAACCACAAGTTATAATAGGTTTAAACCGTTTGGACGCCATCGGAGATCAACTTACCATTAATGAAAATTATGGCATTCAAGGGTTTAATAGCGCAGTGTATGGAACTAAAAAGATGATGCTTACTTTACAAACTCAAGCGTATTCGCCTTGGGATTTATGGGGATTTCGTTTAAATCCGTATTTTAATTATTCGATTGCCTTATTAGGAAATGACCAAATAGGCTTACTTGATAGCAAAGCATATTCAAAAATTGGAATTGGGTTAATCATTAATAATGACTTTTTGGTATTCAGCTCTTTTCAATTATCGCTTTCTTATTATCCGTCGATTCCCGGCAGCGGGCAAAACATTTTTAAAACAAATGCTTTCGAAACCTCTGATTTTGGTTTTCAAGATTTTGAATTAGCAAAACCTCGTACTGTAATTTTTAAATAAGCAATCTTTTTGCAGAACATTATTTGGCTTGTTAAATCATCTTTTGATTCCTCTAAACTCCAAAATCATAACACATTAAATATGTGAATTTTATAACTTAAAAGAATAACTATACAACAAATAAAATGCTGTATCTTCTATCTTTACTTTAACAATAATGTTAAACTAAAACTACAAATCAGATGAAAAAAGTTACCTTTTATTTAATGATGATGGTATTGTCATTAAGTATTTTACCTACCCAAATGATAGCTGCAGAAAAAACTCCAACTGCTATTACTAATGATTCAAAAGAAGTTCCTGCAGAAGTTAAAGTGCTGCTGAATCGATTAGAAGAGATTAAAAAAATGGATAAATCCGAATTAAAATCTTCAGAAAAAAAGGCATTACGTAAAGAAGTTAGAGCCATTAATGCCGAATTAAGATCTACAGGAAATGGAGTTTATTTATCAGTAGGTGCCATTATCATTGTAATCCTTTTATTGATTCTTTTATTATAATCCAAGTTTACCAATTATTATAGAAAAAGAGAAGCTTCAATATCTTCTCTTTTTTATTTTAAAGAAAACCTGAAAAAACCCAATTAAATGTTAATACTTTTTATTGGCACAGTTGTTGAAAATACCCATAAACAAGTGTACATGAATAATTATTAATTAAAAAAACACAAAATGAAAACATTAAAATTAATCGCCGTAGGGATAATCCTTTTGGTATCCAGTTCGATAGAAGCACAGATTTCAGTAAACGTAAATATTGGTTCACCACCAGCTTGGGGACCTGCAGGATATTCATCAGTTGAATATTATTATTTGCCGGATGTTCAAGCCTATTATGATGTAAGAGCAACCCAATTTATTTATTTTGGCGGAGGAAGATGGATTCGCTCCAGATATTTACCAAATCAATACCGAAACTATGATTTATATAACGGATACAAAGTAGTTTTAAATGATTATCATGGTTCAAGACCTTATTCCCACTACAAAGAACACAAAGTAAAATACTATAGAGGATATAAAGGAAGACCACAAAGAAATATAGGTAACCGTAATAATTATAACAATAATAGAAATTATGGTAATGATAACAGAAACAAAGGAAACAACGGGAATCATGGTCATAAAGAAGAAAGAGAACATGGTCGTGGAAATGGAAAACATTAATTTCTAAACCTAATGAATTTGAAAAGAGAGCACCATTATTTGGTGCTCTCTTTTTTTATAGTACCCTTTGAAATAACTTTATCCAATCAAATAAATAAGATTGAATTAAAGTATTAAAAATGATTTATTCCATTTTACACTCTTGATTATTTATTTCTTTATTTGATTCAAAAAAATGAAGTTATCGTCCTACGGCGCCATTTCAAAGAAAAATATTAACATAATGTTTTGAATTAGAGTAAATAATCCGTCCTTTTTATTACTATTTTTGAAGCTAAGACAAAACAAAAATTTACGCTATGCGAAAAATTGCTATACAATTATTCTTTATTTTTCTTTTTACAGTTCCATTATTGCATGCACAGCAGCCGTTAAAACCCAATTCAGTTGAAATTTACAATCAAATTCAGAAACTTAATTTTCTAGGTTCCGTTCTTTATATAGCCGCACATCCTGATGATGAAAATACACGCTTAATTTCTTATTTATCGAATGAAACCAAAGCAAGAACCGGCTATCTATCCCTTACACGCGGTGATGGCGGACAAAATTTAATTGGGTCACAATTGCGGGAATTATTAGGAGTAATCCGAACGCAAGAACTCATTGAAGCCCGAAAAATTGATGGTGGAGAACAACTTTTTTCCCGTGCCAATGATTTTGGATTTTCTAAAAACCCAGGAGAAACATTAGATATCTGGGAAAAAGAAAAAGTGCTTTCGGATGTAGTTTGGGCCATTCGAAAATTCCAGCCTGATGTAATTATCAATCGTTTTGACCATCGCTCAGCGGGAACAACTCACGGACATCATACGGCTTCTGCAATGTTAAGTGTAGAAAGTTTTAATTTAACCAATAATCCAACCATTTTTCCGGAACAATTAAATCTGGTACAGCCATGGCAGGCAAAACGCCAATTTTTCAATACTTCCTGGTGGTTTTATGGAAGTCAGGAAAAATTTAATAAAGCGGATAAAACGAATTTAATGGCGATACAAACCGGTGTTTATTTTCCTTCTATTGGAAAATCAAATCAGGAAATCGCTGCTTTGAGCCGCAGCCGACATCAATCACAAGGTTTTGGAAGCACAGGAAGCCGAGGGGAAGAAATTGAATATTTAGAATTTATAAATGGCGAACCGGTAGGAGATAAATCCTCTCTTTTTGAAGGAATTGATACAAGTTGGAATCGCGTAAAAGGCGGAAAACCAATTGGCGAATTGCTGACTAAAATTGCTTCCCAATTTGACTTTAACAATCCATCAGCGAGTATTCCCACTTTGGCGAAAGCCTATAGTATGATGCAATCTTTAGACGAAAATAATTGGGCAACGTTAAAATCCGAAGAGATTAAAAAAATAATTATTGCTTGTTCCGGTTTGTATCTTGAAGCTGTTGCCCCGAATCAGGAAACCACTCCGGGAAGTCTTTTGAAACTTAAAATTGAAGCAATCAATAGAAGTCCGATTCCGATACAATTAATACAAGTAACTACTTTACCAAATCAAAAAAATACGCTTCAAAATCTTGTTTTGAAAAATAATATTTTACAAAATTTCAACCTTGATTTACAATTGCCAAGCACGATAAATTACACACAACCGTATTGGTTACAAGAAAAAGGAACTGAAGGAATGTATACGGTAAAAGACCAGAAAAACATAGGAATCCCGGATGTAATCAGGGAAGTTAAAGTAATTTTCAATGTTTTAATCAACGATATAGAAATTGCTGTTGAAAAAAATGTCGTCTATAAATATAATGATGATGTAAAAGGCGAAATCTATAATTATCTGGATATTGTTCCGGAAGTTACCACAGCTATTTTGGACAAAGTATTACTTTTTAAAGATACCAAAAGTAAAACGGTAGGTGTGAAAATTAAATCCGGAAAAGATAATATAAAAGGAAATTTACAATTAGAATTACCCGATAATTGGATTGTTACTCCCAAATCAATTCCTTTTACTCTAGAAAAAAATGGAACAGAACAAATCGTTTATTTTGAAGTTACCGCTCCAGAAAAATCCGATGAGGCTGTAGCCAAAAGTGTTGCTATCATTGATAATAGACGATATGATAAAGAACAAATCATCATTGAATACAATCACATCACCAAACAACAAGTGTTGAAATATGCGGAAGCTAAGTGCATTAAATTAGATTTAAAAACAAGCGATGAACGAATTGGATACATTATGGGTGCCGGTGATGAAGTTCCTAAAAGTTTAATGCAAATGGGATATAAAGTAACATTGCTGAAACCTGAAGACATCATTGCTGAAAAATTATCTAATCTGGATGTTATAATTACTGGAGTTCGTGCTTACAATACCGTTCAGGCATTGGCAAATAAACAAAGTATTCTTTTTGATTTTGTAAAAGAAGGAAAAACAATGCTGGTACAATACAACACTGCAACTACTCTTGTAACGCCAAATATAGCTCCATATCCTCTAAAAATTTCTGGAGATCGAGTAACAGAAGAAAATGCCGAAGTTCGCTTTTTGGCACCGAATCATGCGGTATTAAATACTCCGAATAAAATTACAGCAAAAGATTTTGAGGGCTGGAAACAAGAACAGGGATTGAATTATCCCAATGTATTTGACGCTGCCTTTACTCCTATTTTATCTTCTAATGACAAAGGAGAAAAACCTAAAAACGGCGCCTTATTAGTCGCGCCATACGGAAAAGGATATTATATTTACACCGGTTTGAGTCTTTTTAGAGAATTACCCGAAGGAGTTTCCGGAGCTTATCGATTACTGTCTAATATTATTTCACTAAAATCTCCAGTCGTTTTACCTGCTCAACAAGTAAAACCTTAAAACCGTAAAATATGGAAACTAAAAAAATGAAAACCTGGAAAAAAAGCTACACTTGGGTTCTTGTAGCCAATGCAATTTATATTTTGATTTTTTGTCTAATCATGCAATTATACTCTTAACTTATGCAACTATTTGATTGGATTGTACTTATAGTCACGCTATTATTCATCGTTATTTATGGCGCTTGGAAAACCAAAGGAAGTAAAAACGTAGAAGACTTTATTCTGGGTAATAATGAAACGCCTTGGTATACCGTTGGGCTTTCGGTTATGGCGACACAAGCGAGTGCGATTACTTTTTTATCGACTCCGGGGCAAGCGTATCATGACGGAATGGGCTTTGTACAATTCTATTTTGGATTGCCCATTGCCATGGTGATAATTTGTGTCACTTTTATTCCTATTTATCATAAATTCAAAGTTTTTACTGCTTATGAATATCTCGAAAAACGATTTGATTTAAAAACGCGTTCGTTAGCCGCTTTACTTTTCTTGTTTCAAAGAGGATTGGGAACGGGACTCACGATTTATGCACCAGCTATAATTTTGTCGGCAATATTAGGTTGGAATCTTACCTATATGAATATTGTTATTGGACTTTTGGTCATTATTTATACCTTTTCCGGAGGTACAAAAGCCGTGAATGTTACTCAGAAACAACAAATGTTTGTGATTATGTCGGGTATGTTTATCACCTTTTTTCTCATTTTGCATTATTTGCCTAATGATATGACTTTTACAAGCGCTTTGCATATTGCCGGAGCAAATGATAAAATGAATGTCGTCAATTTCTCATTTGATCCCGAAGAAAAATATACCTTTTGGAGTGGAATCACAGGTGGTTTTTTTCTTGCTTTAGCGTATTTCGGAACAGATCAATCACAGGTTGGACGTTATTTATCCGGAAAATCAGTGAAAGAAAGCCAAATGGGACTAATCATGAACGGTCTTCTAAAAGTACCTATGCAGTTCTTTATTTTACTAACTGGTGTGATGGTTTTTGTCTTTTTTCAATTTAATCCGGTTCCTTTGAATTTTAATCCGAACAATAAATTAATTATTGAAAAATCAGCATTCAAAGAGGAATATCACGTTCTGGAAAAAAAATTAGAGGTGTTGTCCGAAGATAAAAAAGTAGTCAATTTATTGTACATCGACCAACTCAATCAGGATTATGACAATCCTATTCTTCGAAAAGAATTAGTAGCCTTATCTAATAAAGAAAAAGACTTACGGGATCGTGCCAAAGAAATTATTCTAAAAGCAGATAGTAATAGCGAAACGAATGATAAAGATTATGTGTTTTTTCACTTTATTCTTAATTATCTGCCCAAAGGACTCATAGGATTATTGCTGGCTGTAATTATTTCGGCAGCGATGTCATCAACGGCTTCGGGTTTGAATGCGCTGGCATCGACAACGGCAATAGATATTTATAAACGGAATTTGAAGGAAGAAAAATCAGAGAAACATTATCTGAATGCGACTAAATTTTTCACGTTACTTTGGGGAATCATCGCTATTCTTTTTGCGTGCATCGGAACCTTATTTGAAAACTTAATTCAATTGGTAAACATCATTGGTTCTATATTTTACGGAACCGTTTTAGGGATTTTTCTGGTTGGTTTTTATATCAATCAAGTACAATCTAAAGCCATTTTTTATAGTGCAGTTTTAAGTCAAATTACCATTTTTGTAATTTATTATTATGCTATTTATATTTATCCGAGCGGTGAAGAAAAATTGGGTTATTTGTGGTTAAACTTCATTGGAGCAATACTCACAATTGTAATATCACTTTTATTTCAATGGACGATTTTCAGGAAAGAAAGAACATCAATTGTGGCCTAATTTTCTAAATTTTAATACTAATTCAAACAAAAATCCCGTTTCGAAATTCACGAAACGGGATTTTTATTTAAAACAGTAATAGAGAATTATTTCTTACTCCACTCTGCTATGCTTTCTTTATTCATTTTTACATAGTCTTGGTTTTTAGCCGCTTCTGCGGCAGCAAGTGATAATTTAGCCGTTTCTATTGCTCCTTTTTTATCTCCTTGTTTTGCTTGGATTAAAGATTTTAATCGGTTGTACCAAAAAGGTTGTTCAATGCTCATTTCTAAAGCTTTGTCAACATATACTCTAGCTTTAGCAATATCACCATTAGATTGAAACAAGTATTGTGCAGCCGAAAAATAATCTCCTGCTGATGGACCTGCTAATGCTTTTTCGATATTTGAAATGGCTGTTTTTTGAGTAGGAACTTCAAATTTCATAGCTACCGAAGAATTTTCCCAAGCCATTTCTAAATAAGCAAAATTAGTATCTAAATTGTTAATCCCAATCGTGAAAGATTCCACCGCTTTTGACAACGCTTCTTCTTTTACAGTAGTTCTCAACGCCACATTAGCTTCGGTAAAATCTTCTGGTGTACCCCAATTGTTTGTTGTGTTATAAAAAATAATTTCCCAGCTCCCAATTTTTGGAATTGTATACAAGGCGTATTTTCCTTTTTTCAATGTTTTACCTTCAATTATAACATCATCACTAAATGAAATTGTGGTGTTTTCATTGGCGCCAGTTCTCCATAATTTCCCAAAAGGAACTAAATTCCCAAAAACAGCTCTACCTCTTGCAGCCGGTCTGGAATAAACAACTTCTACATCTGTCAGTCCAACAGTTTGAAAAACAGTCGCTTTTGGACTTGATTGAGGAGTTTTTACTTGTGCTTCAATAGTAAAATTAGCGATGATAATGGCTAATGCAATAATTATTTTTTTCATAAAAAAGGGATTAAGTTATGTATCAAATTTACAAATTCAGTTAGTTCTTATTGTTAATTATTCCTTAATTTAGAATCAATACAATTTACTTTTTCAAAATTCAACTCTTCAAAGTGGTTTATCACAAGATCTGCAGTCGATAAATCCTGGTCTTTTGAATGCTCACTGTTGTAACCAATACAAAAGATATTAGCTGCATTTGCTGCTTTCACACCATTAGTACTATCTTCAATTACGATACAATTTTCTTTTGGAGCAATTGATAAACTAGCTGCATGTTCAAAAATTGCGGGATTGGGTTTTGACTTCGGGAAATCCTCACCACTTACAATATGAGTAAAATACTGATGCAAATCAAAACGAGTAAAAACACGATCAATTGTCACTTTTGAAGCAGATGATGCCACGATTAATTGCATTCCGTTTTGGTGTAAATCTTGAATTAAAGTTTTCACTCCTTCTAATAAATCCAAATCTTCTTTACTGTCGAAAGCATCATTAAAAATAGTTCTTTTTCGTAGAATTAAATCTTCTACATCTTGGTCAATATCAAAATGTTCTTTTAGTTTTTGAAAGGTATTTCGAGTCGAATATCCTGTAAATGAAGTGTACATTGCTTCAGTAACTGTAATATTTAGTTCTCCAAATTGTTTGAAATAAGCATAACGGTGTACGAGTTCTGTATCGACAATTACACCATCCATGTCGAAAATTACGGTTTGTATCATTTTATTTTAGTTGTTTAAAATTTGCTTAATGAATTTCGGTTACTCTTTTTTTAGCAAATACCGAATCACTGTTTCAGCAACATATAAACCGAATAATCCCGGCATATAGCTATTGGTCCCGTAGAATGATTTTTTAAAATTAGAACCATCTGTCATTTTGAGACTACTTTCGTCTTGAATTTCGGAGGAAAAAACGACTTTCAATTTATCAATTTTTACTTCTTTTAATCGTCTTCGAATTGTTTTTGCAAAGAAACAATTAATGGTATTTGAAATATCTGTCACTTTTACTTTTGAAGCTTCCATTTTACCACCAGCGCCCATACTGCTGATAATTTTTACTCTTTTTCGTTTGGCTGCAATAATCAAATTCAGTTTTGGAGTTACACTGTCAATGCAATCCAAAACATAATCAAACTCTTCAGAAACGATCTCAAAAGCACGCTCTGGCGAAAGAAATTCCTGCACGCGTGTTAATTTCAATTTCGGATTAATATCCATTAATCGGTCCCCAACAACCGTAACTTTGGGTTGTCCCACTGTAGAATGTAATGCTGGTAATTGCCTGTTGATATTTGTAATATCAACTACATCTCCGTCAACAATCGTCATCGATCCCACTCCGGCTCTTGCCAAAAATTCAGCGGCAAACGAACCAACGCCACCCAATCCTACAACCAATACGTTTGTATTTTGTAATTTATTTAATCCTTCTGCTTTAAATAAAAGCTCGGCTCTTTCCGTCCACTCTGCCATAATAAAAGTTTATTCGTTAATTTGGTTAACTGTATTATTTGTTAAAAATAGCATTAAAATTACTATTCACTATTTTCTGAATTTCTTCCATAGAAATTCCTTTATATTTTGCTGCCAAAGCATAAACTTCCTGAATTCCTTCTTCAACAGTGTCCGTTTCCAAGAAAAATCGATCATTTGGCATATTTTTAAAAACAGATTCTAATTCCGGTTTTTGCAATAAATACTTTCCAAATGAAATATAAAATCCGTTATCCAATAATTGTTTGGCAACTTGTTCATTCTTTGAAAATCCATGAATTAACAGAGGAACCGAAAGGTTTAATTTTTTCTTGATGGCAATCAGTTCCTGAAAAGCCGCAACACAATGTATAACAACAGGTTTCTGATATTTTTCGGCCAAAAGTAATTGCTTTTCAAAAACATTTTGTTGCAAATCCAATGGAATTTCAATGCGTTTGTCTAATCCGCATTCGCCAACAGCGAGACAATTGGGCTCTTGTAATTTACTTTCTATAATTGCTAAATCACTATTCAGCCGTTCTGTAACAATAAACCATGGATGAATTCCGATGGAATAAAAGGCAATTGAAGCATCAAATTCCTGAGGATATTGATTGACCAATTCTACTATATCCGACTGATTCGTGAAAATGTGCGTATGTAAATTGAAGTACTTCATTAGTCGTGAAACTTTTTGACTCCTGCTTTTATTTCAATATTTAAATCATTTTCTAAAGGTACTTTCGGACAGGAATATTTATGATTATAAGCACAATATGGGTTGTAAGAAGTATTAAAATCTATAATAATTGTATTTCCTTCCGGAACTTTCATATCAATATATTTACCACCAATATAACTTTCATTCCCTGAAGTCAAATCCGAAAAAGGCAAAAATAAATAGTCTTTGTATTCCGCTTTTTTAGATAATTCGATGTTTCTGTAAATATTGAGTTTAAAATCTGAACCATCAATCGTGAAATATGCTTCACCATATTTTACATACAAAGGTTTTCTGTCCGTTGACGTTTTCATTTCAAAAGGTTTTTCCTTTTTGGTTCGGACAAAACGGGCTGTAACCTTGAATTTTTCATTTATCGGATAAAAATCTAAGCTCTTGAATGTCGCCAAATCGTCAGCCATCAAAGGACTGGTTTTAGCATCTGCATATTCTGCATTCAATTCTTTTTGAAATTTTTCGACAGCATCCGTAAATTTATTTTGACCAAAACCAAAATTCAGCTGTACCAATAAAACCAAAGTAAGTAACACTCTCATCTTTTAAATTTTAATGCAAAAATAGTTTAAAGTTAGAATGCCACAAAGGCGCAAAGCCACAAACTTGCTTACCTTTGTTAAAATTGAAATTTAATTCATGTTTAAAACCGCCTTTCAACGCTACATCAACAACTTCAAAGGATTTACACGCGAAGTTTGGATTCTGGCACTCATCACTTTCATCAATAGAGCCGGCACGATGGTTTTGCCTTTTTTATCCAAATATTTAAAAGAAAATTTAGATTTTACCTACAGTCAAGTTGGTTGGATAATGGTTTCTTTTGGAATTGGTTCCATGTTGGGCTCTTGGTTGGGAGGTAAATTATCGGATAAGATTGGGTTTTATAAAATAATGATTTTCAGTCTTTTTACTAGTGGAATTTTATTTTTCGTTTTGCAATATGTAACCACATTTTGGGGATTGTGTTTCGGAATGTTTGCCATAATGGCCATCGCTGATATGTTCCGACCTGCAATGTTTGTCTCTTTAAACACTTACGCCAAACCCGAAAATCGCACCAGAGCTCTAACATTAGTGCGTTTAGCGGTAAATTTAGGATTGACTGCCGGACCTGCATTGGGAGGAATTATCATCATGAGTATTGGCTATAATGGATTATTTTGGGTTGATGGAGCAACGTGTATCCTTTCGATATTGATTTTTGCATTATTAGTTAAAGAGAAAAAAAATCCTGTTAATCCCGAAAAATTAAACCTTGAAAATACGCCTGTAACTTCCGTTTTTAAAGATAAAATATTTTGGATTTTCCTTTTTGTCTGTTTTATCACAGCGATACTTTTCTTTCAACTTTTCACTACTTTACCTTTATATCATCATGAGCGATTTGGTTTAACCGAATTTCAAAGTGGGCTTTTATTATCGTTAAATGGAATTCTAATTTTCTTTTTTGAAATGCCAATAGTGAGCATTTTTGAAAGAAAGAAAACGCATAAGCTCCAAATTATAACTTGGGGCTCATTGTTGATGGCGATAAGTTTCTTTATCTTATTGATTAATACTTGGGCAGGAATTCTGGTAATCAGCATTTTATTTATAACGTTTGGAGAAATGTTTATTTTCCCTTTTTCGAATTCCTTTGCTTTAAGTCGGGCGCCAAAAGGACATGAAGGACGTTATATGGCTTTGTTTACAATGAGTTTTAGCTTGGCGCATATTGTAAGTTCAAAAACCGGTATGGATATTATTAGTCATTTTGGTTATCAATCTAATTGGTTTTTGATGGGAATCTTAGGGATTACAGCGCTACTTTGCTGTATCTGGTTGCAAAAAATAGTATATAGCGAGAACAAATAATCTTTAACTTTTACCCTTTTCTTTTTTTATGTATTAAAAGCAAAACTTAAAAAATAGTTAAATAACTGCTTTTTTAGTTTGTAAACTATAAATATAGTTGTATGTTTGATTCAAATTAGAAAATCATGCAAAAACTAACGAACAAAGAAGAAGAAATCATGCATATTTTATGGAAGCTCAAAAAAGCATTTGTAAAAGAAGTCATGGCCGAAATCACAGAAGAACAGCCACATTATAACACACTTTCCACCATTGTTCGGAATCTTGAAGAAAAAGGTTTTGTATCACATAATGCCTTTGGAAACACACATCAATACTTCCCAATTGTAAGTATTGAAGATTACAGAAAACGTTTCATGAATACAGCTATTGATAATTATTTTAATAGTTCCTATAAAAATATGGTATCCTTTTTTGCTAAAGAAGAAAAAATTTCAGCACAAGAATTGCGCGAGATTTTGGCTATGATTGAAAATCAAAATGAAAGTAAGTAATCAATAATATACTTTAAATAGTTATGGAAGCACTGTATATTTATCTCATAAAATCCAGCGGATTAATTGGTCTTTTTTATTTAGGCTATCATTTAATGCTCCGAAAAGAAACATTTTTCACCACAAATCGTTGGTTTTTATTGGCCGGTTTATTTACCTCTGTAGCTCTACCTCTTGTTGTTATTACCAAAATAATTTGGGTTGAACCTACTCCAACAGCAATTGATTGGTCAAATGTTCCTATGACAACTGTTGTAGAAGAAAAGACATTTGAAGATTATTTGCCTATACTCATTGGCGTTTCCTATGGAATGGGAATAGCAATTTTACTCGGAAAATTTGCTTTTGATTTTTATAGTTTAAATACGGTTTTAAGAGGAAAATTGATTCAACGACAAGCCGATTTTAAATTTATAGATATTGCTGAAAACGTAGCTCCTTTTTCTTATTTTAATACGATTGTTTATAATTCGTCTTTATACAATCCTGCAGAATTAGAAAGTATTTTAGAGCATGAAAAAGTGCATAGTGACCAAAATCATACTATTGACGTATTAATTTCAAGATTATTTTGTGTTGTTTTTTGGTTCAATCCCTTTATTTGGTTGTACAAAAAAGCAATTCTGCAAAACCTGGAATTCATTGCAGACAGTGAAGCTTCCAAAAAAATATCAGACAAAAAAGCCTATCAAATCACGCTTTTAAAAATAACAACACAAGAAAATTGTGTTGCCATTACCAATCATTTTTATCAATCATTAATCAAAAAACGAATCGTTATGTTAAACAAAAATCAATCAAAAAAGTGGAATTCCTGGAAGTATGTTTTAATCCTTCCTGCATTAATTGCCTTTGTATTTTTATTTCAAATTGAAACCATTGCACAGGAAAAAAAATCGGAACAAATCACCGCAGAATCTTCAAAAAAGAATGAAGTTTCAGTCGATGTGTACAAAATAAATAAAAACACAACCGATGATGAATTAAAAGAAAAAACGAAAGCTTTAAAAGAAAACTATGCCATAAAAGCTGTTTTTTCGAATATTAAAAGAAACTCAAAAAACGAAATAACATCAATTTCTGTTAATTTAAAAAAGGGTGACGAAAAGACTCAGGAAATGGAAATCAAAGGAACTGAAGCTATCAAAACATTTGGAATCATTATTTCTAAAAATGAAAATGGAATCCTTACCATAGATTTTGCTGAAGATGATATTCAATTGAATAAAAAAAGTGTTTTAATTTCACCTAATGCGCCTTTGTCTGCAGATAAAGAAATTTTTATCAATGGGGCAAAAGTAACTCAAAAAGATTTAGATGAGTTAAATCCTAATGAAATTGAAAGAATGGATGTCAATAAAAATCAAAATCAACAGGAAATTAGAATAATTACAAAAGATCATTCAAAAATTCTTAATGAGAATGACATTTATATTGACGGTGAAAAAGTAGACCCAAGTGAATTGTCCAGAATAGACCAAAATACAATTGACAGAATGGATGTAAATAAAAACGAAAAAACAATTAGAATCATAACTAAGCATTCTAATTCTATCATTAATGGCTCTGATTTACCGATGCCTCCAACACCTCCTACGCCACCTGTTTTTAAATTTAAAAGTCCAAAACCACCTGTTTTTCCTAAAGCACCAACTGCACCAAAAGGTGATCCAATAAACGGTGATAAGAAAGCATGGAAAGAATTTGAAGCCAAAATGGAAGCTTTTGACGCTAAAATGAAAAAACTCGAACCTCAAATGGAAGCTTTCGATAAACAAATGGAAGAATTTGATAAACAGATGGAACCGTTTAATAAAGAAATGGAAATTTTTGAAAAGAAAATGAAAGTTTATGAGCAACAAATGCAAGAATATCAATCTAAATTGAATAAGAAAAAATAATTGCTATTTTTTACCAAAAAGACGGTCTCCATCAAGACCGTCTTTTTTTATATCTTTGAAAAAAAGTAGTTATGTATAAAATTCTTGCTCAAATTAACAAAATTATTTTGCCCAGTTTTACCAAACAACGATTAGATTTGGCCAAAGCCAAAAAATGGCAAATGGCAATTATAGGTTACCGGTATTATGTTACTTGTCGTGCTATTGATTAATAGGTTATTGCAGCAAATATTTCATTGCCTTTAATTTTTTTTCTACCGTTAAGAAAAGCCAGCTCCATCAGGAAATTACATTGTACAATTTCTCCACCCAATCGTTCTACCAGTTCACAAACCGCTTTTGCAGTTCCTCCTGTAGCCAAAACATCATCGTGAATTAATATTTTATCCCCTTTTTGAATGGCATCAATATGAATTTCTAAAGTATCAGTTCCGTATTCTAAATCATACGTTGCTGAAATCGTTTTGTAAGGCAATTTATTGGGTTTTCTAACAGGAATAAAACCTACATTTAATTCTTGGGCAATCAGCATTCCGAAGAAAAAGCCACGACTCTCCACTCCTATTACTTTGTCTATTTTTTTATCTTTTAAAGTAGAAACTAATAGTTCCAAGCATTTATTTCTTGCTTCGGGGTTAATTAATAAAGGAGTTATATCTTTAAATAAAATTCCTTCTTTTGGAAAACCTTGAATATCACGTATATAATTCTTTAAGGCCATATTTTTTAATTTTTATATAAAATTTCACTTGCAAGTTACACAATTATCCCTATATTTGCACCCGCTAAGACGCTCAACAAGCAATATGTCTTAACAAAAATGGCCTTGTGGCGCAACTGAATAGCGCACTTGATTACGGCTCAAGAGGTTACTGGTTTGAATCCAGTCGAGGTCACTTCTTAATCCCCAATCCCTTATAAGGTCACAAAATAAAAACGCAATTATCTAATTATTTGATAATTGCGTTTTTTTATTTTAAAATAAATGCATCAAATATGCCCGAATATTTTCTAGACATCAAATATGAAAACAAAACTTACACTGTTGAAGAAGTAAATTTTAAGGAATTTGAGTGTTGTACTTTTATAAACTGTAATTTTTCTGATTGTAATTTTATTGATGTCACTTTTATCGATTGCGTCTTTAATGATTGTATTTTTAGCGGTGCCAAAATAAATCATGTGGCTTTGAGAACTGTATTTTTTAATCGCTGCGAAATCAAAGATGTGAATTTTGCTATGTGTAACAAACTTATTTTTGAGGTTCATTTCAAAGATTGCATTTTAGATTTTTCTAAATTTTATACTTTAAAAATAAAAGGAACCTCATTTACCAACTGTAGTTTGGTAGCAATTGACTTTATGAGTACCGATTTGACAGAAGTGATTTTTGAAAATTGTGATTTATATCGTTCTGAATTTGCCAAAGCAATTGCTAATAAAGCGAATTTTAAAACAAGCTACAATTATACGATTGATCCGGCAAAAACTAAAATTAAGAAAGCTGTATTTGCTCTTGAAGGCATAAAAGGATTGCTTTTCAAGCATGATATTCTGGTAAAATAATTAGAGTTTTTTCTCCATTTTGTAATCTTCCATCAAATAACCGTAATCTAATTCTAAGTCTTCTTCACCTGTGATTTCAAAACCCATTTTTTGATAAAAGGAACACGCTTTGTTAAACCGATTTACATTTAAAGAAACGATTTTTGAATGATTTTCTTTGGCAGAACTTACTACTGCATCAATCAGTAACTTACCTGCTCCTTTGCCTTGAGCTTCCGGAAGTAAATATATTTTATGTAGTCGAGTGGTGTTTTGATTTAAATAATTATGCTGAAAGGAGGCAAAACCAAGACAAGAATTAGCTTCATGAATCAATATAAATGAATGTATTTTATTTGTCATCAAATCAATTAAAGCTTCGGGCGCATAGAATTTCTTCAACATATAGTCTAATTGTTCTTTGCTGAGAATAGTACCATAAGTACTTGGCCAGGAATTATAAGCAATTTCCTGAATGGTTTTGATGTCTTTTGTAGTGGCTTGAGATAGAAGTAACATGGTGTTATTTATTTAAAGTAAATCTCCTTTTGGAATAAAAATATAGAATTTAGCGCCTATATCTGGCTTCCCAATTACTTTTATGAATCCTTTATGATTATCAACAACTCTATGACAAATAGCCAGTCCAAGACCTGTTCCTGAGTATTTTGGGTCGGTGTTTAAACGCTTGAAGAGCAAGAATATTTTTTCGGAATATTCTTGTTTAAAACCAATTCCGTTATCAGTAATTACAATTTTATAATAATCTTCTTTATTGGCAATTTTATAATCCCGTTGCTCTTTTTCGGTGATTTTTCCGGAAGTGATTTTGATTTCAGGAATACTATCTTCTTTACTGTATTTTAGTGAATTTGAAATCAGATTTATAAAAAGCTGCTTAATTTGAAAAGGAATTGCTTTGATTGTTGGCAAATTCCCTACTTGAATTTCTGCTTTTTTCTCCTCGATATTAGTAGATAAATCTTGGAGTGTTTCTTCTAAGATCTTGTTTAAATCTGTTTCAACAAAAACTTTATCGCCTTTTATTGTTCTGGAGTAATCAACCAAATCAATCAATAAAGTCTGCATTTTATTAGCCGAAGCACGAATTTTTAAAAAATATTCTTTTCCTTGTCCAGAAAGTAAATCCAATTCTTTTTCTTCTAATCTGGAAATAAACATTTGAATCTTTCGAAGCGGTTCTTGCAAATCATGACTTACAATATTGTTGAATGCCTCAAGTTCCGTATTGATATACTTCAGTTCTTTGTTGTTATTTTCGAGTTCAAGTGTTTTTTGATATTGATTTGTGATGTCATAATTCACGCCAATTTTTATTAAATCACCATTACTGTTGGTTGTAAAACTTCCAACGCCCATAATGTATTTCACATCGCCATTTGGTGTTAAAAACCTAAATATCATAGATGTAGGTTGATGATTCAATAATGAATCCAAATGTACTTTTGTGACGTAATCTAAATCATCCGGATGAATGTATTTGATTGTATTTTCGATATTTGGTTCAAATACATTGGGTTCAACGCCCATTAGACGGTATAAATTATCCGAAAAAGTATATTGATTCGTTTCGGTATTCACCATCCAATGTCCAAAACCTGCTGTCTTTTCGGCAGAATTATAAGACTCGTTCAGTAGTTTTAATTTGTCGTTAGCTTTTTGGAGTTCATCAATATCAACGTTCATTTTTTGGAACGAAAGCAACAAAATTAAAAGCGAAAGAATAACTAATAAAAAAGCAGTTATTATTGAATCCTGCAATTCAAACTGATGATTATTGTTTTGAGATTTGGCTTTAATACTTTCTGAAAAGATAATTTTATTGACAAATAACTTCATCTTATCTGTAACTTCACTGCTTTCTAATAGCTTAGCATTGAGTTCTAATCGATTCAGATTTTCACTTTTACTCTTACTTTTGGCAATGATTAATGTTTGTCGAAATAATTTAAATCTATAATCAATCAGATTTTTAAGGCTGTCTATATCTTTGTTTCTGATGCTATTATTTGTCGTTAATGTTTTTAACTTTTTGATAGCTTCTTCAATTTTACCTCTGCTCAAAAAACGGTTTTCTATATAGGTTTCATCTTTTGTAATAATATAACTTCGCAAACTCGTTTCGTAAATACTGATAACTGATAAGAGTTTTTCTAATTCAAGCTGCGTTTCATTTGAATTTGCAATTAATTCAACGGTTGAATCCAGTTTTTTCATCTGAGAATAAAATTCTGTAGCTAAATAACAAACAACAAGAATTGCAACAGCCAACGCTATTTTGAACACTTGAGAATTTTTAAATAGTCTTAAAATTTTCATTTATTCTCTGTTATATACTAAAGAAAAAAGTTTCTATATTTAAACCTGAAGTATGAAATTGCCAATTCATATTAACGACTTCTTTGATTATTTCTTTTAGTTTAGAAAAATCATTGGGTTTTTTAATATAAATATTTGCTCCTTCAATAAAAGTATCTTCAATATCTTTTTCTGATGAAGATGTAGAATATATGGCAATTGAAACCTCTTTAAAACGAACATTTGCCCTGATTTCTTTTAGACAAACAATACCGGTTTTACCGGGCAAATTCAAATC
>ERZ1034361.439-NODE-439-length-27749-cov-2.487605_pt1 | contig 27749 bp, 25 predicted proteins | sample MGYA00520617_ERZ1034361 | MGnify/ENA primary metagenome ERZ1034361 (study PRJEB33736, sample SAMEA104284507) | Azolla filiculoides | biome: Urban; feature: Water surface; material: Ditch water | place: Netherlands | collected 2015-10-28 | depth 0-0.1 m ...
TCCTCTTAACCTTCCAGCACCGGGCAGGCGTCAGTCCGTATACATCGTTTTGCAACTTCGCACGGACCTGTGTTTTTGGTAAACAGTCGCTTGAGCCTGGTCTCTGCGGCCTTCTAACGCTTCGGAGGAAAACTCCTACACGTCAAAGGGCCCCCCTTCTCCCGAAGTTACGGGGGCATTTTGCCGAGTTCCTTATCCATAATTATCTCGATCGCCTTGGTATTCTCTACCTGACCACCTGTGTCGGTTTCGGGTACGGGTCACTCATATTCTCGCTAGATGCTTTTCTTGACAGCATAGGATCATCCACTTCGCCTTACGGCTCGGCATCAGCTCTCAGGCATGTGTTACGCGGATTTGCCTACGTAACGCCCTACGACCTTACCCCGGGACAACCATCGCCCGGGCTGGACTGCCTTCCTGTGTCACACCATTGCTTAACTACTACCACACCGGTTCGTGCCATCCATCCCACCGACAAAAGCCGGCAAAACTTCAAACACTTAGCATTAGTGGGTTCGTCATGGGCGAATTAAAGCGGGTACTGGAATATCAACCAGTTGTCCATCGACTACGCCTGACGGCCTCGCCTTAGGTCCCGACTTACCCTGGGCGGATTAGCCTGGCCCAGGAACCCTTGGTCTTTCGGCGGAGGGGTTTCTCACCCCTCTCTCGCTACTCATGTCTACATTCTCACTTGTGTGGCTTCCACGGCTAGATTCCTCTGCCGCTTCACCAGCCACACAACGCTCTCCTACCCATCCAAGCCCCTGGATCTTGCGATCGGGGTAACGCTTGAATGATAGAACTTCGGTGCTGTGCTTGAGCCCCGTTACATTGTCGGCGCGAAATCACTTGACCAGTGAGCTATTACGCACTCTTTTAAGGGTGGCTGCTTCTAAGCCAACCTCCTGGTTGTCTATGCGACTTCACATCCTTTTCCACTTAGCACAGGCTTTGGGACCTTAGTTGCTATTCTGGGTTGTTTCCCTCTCGACCATGAAGCTTATCCCCCACAGTCTCACTGCTGCGCTCTCACTTACCGGCATTCGGAGTTTGGCTGATGTTGGTAATCTTGTAGGACCCCTCGACCATCCAGTAGCTCTACCTCCGGTAAGAAACACGCAACGCTGCACCTAAATGCATTTCGGAGAGAACCAGCTATCACGAAGTTTGATTGGCCTTTCACCCCTACACACAGCTCATCCCCTAATTTTTCAACATTAGTGGGTTCGGTCCTCCACGCGGTCTTACCCGCGCTTCAACCTGGCCATGCGTAGATCACCTCGCTTCGGGTCTAGATCGTGCAACTCAAGCGCCCTATTCAGACTCGCTTTCGCTACGGCTTCCCCTCGACGGGTTAACCTTGCTACACGACACTAACTCGTAGACTCATTCTTCAAAAGGCACGCTGTCACAACTTACGTCGCTCCAACGGCTTGTACGCACACGGTTTCAGGTTCTATTTCACTCCCCTTCCGGGGTTCTTTTCACCTTTCCCTCACGGTACTAGTCCGCTATCGGTCATCAGAGAGTATTTAGGCTTAGCGGGTGGTCCCGCCAGATTCATACCGAATTCCTCGAGTTCGGTATTACTTGGGATAACAGTAAAGAGTTACATAAGTTTCGACTACGGGATTCTCACCCTCTGTGATTGGCTTTCCCACGCCATTCATCTACTTAGCTAGTTTCTGACTCTTTGATCACTCAGCAGAATGATCGAACTGGTCCCACAACACCCAAAACGCAACGCCTGCTGGCTTGACACGTTTTAGGTTTGGCCTCTTCCGCTTTCGCTCGCCACTACTAACGGAATCACGGTTGTTTTCTCTTCCTTCGGGTACTGAGATGTTTCACTTCCCCGAGTTCCCTTTACCCACCCTATATATTCAGGTGGGAATAACTGGACATTACTCCAGCCAGGTTTCCCCATTCGGAAATCCTGGGATCAAAGCTCGTTTGACAGCTCCCCCAGGCTTATCGCAGCCTACTACGTCCTTCATCGGCTTCTGATGCCAAGGCATCCGCCATGTGCGCTTAATAATTTGACCACAAAGATGCTCGCGTCCACTGTGTAGTTCTCAAAATACGGGCGGTACTCAATAAAGCCTTGAAGACCTTGGATCGAAATCCTGGTTTCTTCGCCTTATTAAGCCCAGAGGTTTGGCATTTTCAGCCGTCCCCTCAGGACCCAACAACGTGCCTAGTTAATTTTCACTCAGAGCTAACTTTCCACTCCCACGAATGGGCTGTACTAATAGATGATTTTTTAAACAAACCTAAGTCAATGCTCCACTTATGAGCTCAACTACTAAATCCCGAAACCTTGTCCGAGTGAGTTGATTGCTCCTTAGAAAGGAGGTGATCCAGCCGCACCTTCCGGTACGGCTACCTTGTTACGACTTCGTCCCAATCACCGATCCCACCTTCGGCAGCTCCCTCCTTGCGGTTGGGCCACTGACTTTGGGTGTTACCGACTTTCGTGACGTGACGGGCGGTGTGTACAAGCCCCGGGAACGTATTCACCGTAGCGTTGCTGATCTACGATTACTAGCAACTCCGACTTCATGGGGTCGAGTTGCAGACCCCAATCCGAACTGAGACTGGCTTTCTCGGATTCGCTCCACCTTGCGGTATTGCAGCCGTTTGTACCAGCCATTGTAGCATGCGTGCAGCCCAAGACATAAGGGGCATGATGATTTGACGTCATCCCCACCTTCCTCCGAGTTAACCCCGGCAGTCTCCTGTGAGTCCCCAACTAAATGCTGGCAACACAGAACGAGGGTTGCGCTCGTTGCGGGACTTAACCCAACATCTCACGACACGAGCTGACGACAACCATGCACCACCTGTATACAGACCTTGCGGCTACGACATCTCTGCCGTATTCCTGTATATGTCAAGCCTTGGTAAGGTTCTTCGCGTTGCGTCGAATTAAGCCGCATGCTCCGCTGCTTGTGCGGGGCCCCGTCAATTCCTTTGAGTTTTAATCTTGCGATCGTACTCCCCAGGCGGGGCGCTTAATGCGTTAGCTGCGTCGCACAAACCGTGGAAGGTTCGCACAACTAGCGCCCACCGTTTACGGCGTGGACTACCAGGGTATCTAATCCTGTTCGCTCCCCACGCTTTCGCTCCTCAGTGTCAGTAATGGCCCAGAGACCTGCCTTCGCCATCGGTGTTCCTCCTGATATCTGCGCATTCCACCGCTACACCAGGAATTCCAGTCTCCCCTACCACACTCTAGCTAGACCGTATCGAATGCAGGTCAGGGGTTGAGCCCCTGATTTTCACATCCGACGTATCTAACCACCTACGAGCTCTTTACGCCCAATAATTCCGGACAACGCTTGCACCCTATGTATTACCGCGGCTGCTGGCACATAGTTAGCCGGTGCTTCTTCTGCAGGTACCGTCACTTTCGCTTCTTCCCTGCTGAAAGCGGTTTACAACCCGAAGGCCTTCATCCCGCACGCGGCGTCGCTGGGTCAGAGTTTCCTCCATTGCCCAATATTCCCCACTGCTGCCTCCCGTAGGAGTCTGGGCCGTGTCTCAGTCCCAGTGTGGCCGGTCGCCCTCTCAGGCCGGCTACCCGTCGTCGCCTTGGTGAGCCATTACCTCACCAACAAGCTGATAGGCCGCGAGATCATCTTCAACCGAAAAACTTTCCAGCCCCGATCATGCGATCAAGGCTCATATCCGGTATTAGCCCCGGTTTCCCGGAGTTATCCCAGAGTTGAAGGCAGATTTCTCACGTGTTCCTCACCCGTTCGCCGCTAATTCACACCCGAAGGTGCTTCATCGCTCGACTTGCATGTGTTAAGCACGCCGCCAGCGTTCGTCCTGAGCCAGGATCAAACTCTCCATAGAAAGTTTTCATCTTGGCGATCAGACAAACAAACTGTCGTTTAATTTGTCATTTATATACCAAAGGAAATCAACGGGTATAGCTTTTTATGGCTATACCTCATTGAGGTATTTATATTTGCCGTGGTTGTTAACTAATCAAAAACCATTGTAAAACAATGTTTTTTCGCTATTGAAAGCATGACTAACTAAGCCACTATTGGCATTGACTTATGGCACGCTGTTGAGTTCTCAAGGTACGGATGCGCACTGCTTCTCAGAATTTCTCCTGATTTTCAGGGCAGATCGCCAAACTTAGTGCATGCATACAGGCAAGGTCAAACTGGCCTAAATGAAGTACTTAATCTGGCTGACGCTCAATTTCTTGAGCATCGACGCCTACTGTCCGGCCTAAATCGTCCGTTCCCAGCAAGGAGCGTAACTATACATACGCCCCAAGGACCGGTCAAATCGACATGGCCGGATCCTGGCTAAAGCTATAAATCGGTCAAAAATGCGAATTATCCACGCCCGCTAGCGTTTTCTGCCTCTTATTGGATATTTAGGCTAATTCGACGGCAGCGAGATCTCGCTTACCTTTTCGCAAAACCGCGTATTTTCCGCATAAAAAGTCAGATTTTGAGGGTCTGAAATCTTCTCCGGAAATCTTTTGATTATTGAGATATGCGCCACCTTCTTTAACGATGCGGCGAGCAGCTGATTTCGAGTCAACGACCCCAGTTGCTGCTAAGAGATCTACCCATGTTGGAATCTCTTCAGCAGATGAAATTGTTGTTCGTGGAAGTTCAGCAAGTGCAGATGCAAGTGTTACTTCATCTAGTTCTGCTAACTCGCCTTGACCAAATAATGCACGCGCAGCAGCTTCTACGCGCTGTGTTGTTTCTTCTGAATGAACAAGTGAGGTTAATTCACGAGCTAACGCACGGTGTGCTTCACGCAAACCAGGGTTTTCGCTGTGTGATTTTTCAAGTTCGATAATTTCTTCATGTGACTTGAATGAAAACACCTTTAAGAAATTGATTACATCTTTGTCATCGCTATTTAACCAGAATTGGAAGAATGCGTATGGTGAAGTCATTTCTGAATCTAGCCAGACTGATCCTCCGGCTGTCTTTCCAAACTTGGTTCCATCAGCTTTCATAAGTAGCGGAACAGTTAGAGCATGTCCGCTCCCCTGCTCAACACGTCGAATCAAATCAAGTCCGGCAACAATGTTTCCCCACTGATCAGATCCGCCAACTTGCAATGTGCAGTTATTGCGACGGAAAAGCTCGAGGAAATCGTATGACTGCAAAACCTGGTATGAAAATTCGGTGTAAGAAATTCCTCCGCCTTCTAAACGGGCAGAAACTGAATCCTTTGAAAGCATTTGATTCACACTGAAGTGCTTACCAATATCACGTAAGAATTCAATGGCGCTCAGTGGCGCGGTCCAATCAAGATTGTTTACAACTAGAGCCGGATTCTTTGGTGCATCAAAATCAAGAAATGCAGAAACTTGCTTACGGATTCGAGCAACCCAACCTTCAACAATTTCACTGCTATTTAAAGTGCGTTCCTCATTCTTGCCACTAGGGTCTCCGACCAAACCTGTTGCGCCACCCACTAAAGCAATTGGATTGTGTCCTGCCAATTGAAAACGGCGCAGAACCAACAACACCACAAGGTTTCCTGCGTGCAAGGATGGTGCCGTTGGATCAAAGCCTACGTAGAGCGTGGTGGGCTTCTTTAGCGCCTCGAGGAGTGCAGCCTCGTCAGTTGATTGGGCTAATAATCCACGCCAGCGAAGATCTTCAATTAAGTTCATGCGCTCATCATCTCTGAAAATGCCTTGTGCTTGCTGGCAATTTCTTTACTAGTTTTTTCATTGGCGGATAAAGCATCTTTGATCTGTTGCGCCACCAATGCAGGGGCGGTGCCACCTGATGTAGTGCGAGAGTTCAATGCCCCATGAACAGTAAGTACATCGCGCACTCCCCCATCAAGTTCTGGATGTACCTGAAGGAACTCTGCATCTGTCAGTTGGTGCAATTGGCGATCAGATGCTTCGCAGATTGCTACACACTTACCTGCAGCTTCGTGTGCATGAGCAAATGGAACATTCTTTTTCGCTAAGTAATCGGCGATCTCAGTTGCTAGTGAGAAACCAGTTGGCGCTGCTAACGCCATTTTGTCGCGATCAAAATCAGTTGTGGCAACCATTCCGGTTACTGCGGGCAAGACCAACATCAAGGTGTCAATGCTGTCGAACAATGGCTCCTTGTCCTCTTGCAAATCGCGGTTATACGCAAATGGCAAACCTTTGAGCATTGTTAAAACACTCATAAGGTTTCCAACTAAGCGACCAGATTTTCCACGGGCAAGCTCTGCCATATCGGGATTTTTCTTTTGGGGCATGATTGAAGAGCCTGTTGAATAAGCATCTGCAACCTTTGCCCACGCAAACTCTTGTGACGACCAAATAGTCCACTCTTCACCGATACGTGAAAGATGGTTTCCGATCATTGCAAAGATAAATAGTGCTTCGGCGACATAATCTCGATCACTTACCGCATCAATGCTGTTTGCAAATGTTGAAGTAAACCCTAAATTCTTTGCGGTAAATGCTGGTTCAAGTGCAAGTGAAGATCCAGCTAAGGCGCCAGCACCTAGTGAACTTACTGATGTGCGAGCTAACCAATCATTAATTCGATCTAAGTCACGAGCAAATGCATGTGCATGCTTTGCTAATTCATGTCCAAAAGAAACCGGTTGCGCATGTTGGATATGTGTAAAACCTGGAGCAGGATCATTCACATACTCGGATGCTTTTTCTAGAATCGCAGTTTGTAGAGCGGTGACCAAAGCGGCAATTTCGAGCATGTGATCGATAGAGAAAAGTCGTAGATCAGTTGTGACTTGATCATTGCGAGAACGTCCTGCACGAAGGGCTCCCCCGACCGCACCTAACTTGTCGGTTAATCCACGTTCTAAGGCGCTATGAACATCCTCATCGGAATCAATAGCTGTAAATGCTCCGCTGGAGACCTCAGAGGCAAGCTCTTTGAGCGCCTTGAGAATCGCTTCAGCATCCTTTGGGGCGATCAAGCCGCTCTTATTCAAAATAGCCAGGTGGGCCATAGATGAGCGCAGGTCATAGGGAGCTAAACGCCAATCGAAGTGCACGCTTCTGGACAGGGCAAAGACCGAATCTTCAGGACCTTGCGCAAAACGTCCGCCCCATAGAGCCATTACTTCCTCTTTCCATCGCCTTGTGCGTAAGCAAGCAATTCTTTCGCTAAATGTGCTCCACCCGTGGCTTTCTTCGATACCAAAATAATCGTGTCGTCCCCAGCGATAGTGCCGATAACTCCAGTTAATCCAGCGTGATCCAAAGAGCTAGCCAAAAATTGAGCCGCACCTGGCGGAGTGTGAATAACCGCCAAATTAGCGCTGTGGTCTACCGACAAAATCAATTTGGATGGCATGGGCGTACTGCGCACAATTGCATCATCTGAACTTTCACGAATTTGATAGGTGCTTTCGCCATCCTTATTTCGTGCTCGTACCGCACCGATCTCTTCTAGATCACGACTAGCAGTTGCTTGCGTAACTTTGTAGCCAGCCTTTTTCAGGAGTGTTACTAAATCAGATTGAGAATGTACAAGGCCTGCTTGGATAAGTGCAATTGCCTTTGCTCTACGAGCAGAAACAGATTGTGCGTTACTTGGCATCTGACATCACCTTCTTGAAAATCGCAATAAATTTCTTAATTTGGGCATCAGTAACAATGAGCGCAGGTGCAATACGAATTGTTGTTGCATTTGCTGCATTTACTAACACCCCCTGCTCGCGAAGCGAGTTAGCAATGTCTGCTGCTTTGTGATCGCTTAATTCGATCCCCAGAAGCAGTCCTGCGCCACGCACTTCAGCGACACCAGGAATAACAGCTAACTCTTGCATCAAATGGGCACCTTGCTTTTCAACCTTTGTCAGAACCCCATTGGTTTCAATAAATTTAATTGCAGCCAAACCTGCTGCAGTTGTTACTGGGTTACCACCAAATGTTGAACCGTGATCGCCAGGTTGAAATAGTTCTGCAGCCTTGCCAAGAGCGATCATCGCGCCAAGTGGCAATCCACCGCCTAATCCCTTTGCCAAAGTAATGACATCTGGAGTTATTTCAGAGTATTCATAGCCAAACCAATCGCCAGTGCGGCCCATTCCTGTTTGCACCGCATCGATAACCAAGAGTGCGCCTTTGTCATCACATAGTGCGCGAAGTTGTTGCAAGTAATCCGCTGGCGGAACAATTACACCTGCTTCACCCATGATCGGTTCGATAATTACCATGGCGGTTTTCTTCGTAACCGCTTTGCGCATCGCCTCGATATCGCCGTAAGGCACATGCTTAACACCTTTAATCAGCGGCAAGAATGGTTCGCGCTTAGAAGGCTGCCCAGTAAGGGATAACGCCCCCATGGTTCGACCGTGAAAGGCGCCTTGTGCAGCAACTACGCGTACTTTGCCGGTACGACGAGAAAGTTTTAAAGCTGCTTCATTTGCTTCTGCACCTGACTGACAGAAGAAAACCTTTGCATTCTTGTCACCGGTCATCGAGGTTAATTTCTCAGCTAACTCAATGGCCTGAGGATGTGCATAAAAATTGCTTACATGACTCAAGGTCGAAACTTGTTTAGTAACAGCCTTAACGATTACAGGATGTGCATGACCCAAAATGCTTGTTGCAATTCCACCTAGAAAATCCAGGTACTGCTTGCCATCGGCATCTGTTACGACAATTCCTTTACCTTTTACAAGTGCAATAGTTGGAGATCCATAGTTATTTTGAACAACTGTGTTCCAACGATTGAGCATCCTCTTATTTGTCATGCAACCACCAACGTTCCGCCTGTACCAGCTAGCGCTGATGCAAAGCTATCGGGATCAGTACCATCAATAATTCGGACCGCTTTTGCGCCAAATGACAATGCATCTAATGCAGCTTGTACTTTGGGAGCCATTCCTTCAGCAAAGGTTGCTTTGATTGACTCTAACTCCTCAGCGCAAATCGAATCGATGAGTGAACTTTTATCCGGCCAATTGCGATAGATGCCTGCGACATCAGTCATGACAATTAATGATGAAGCTTCAAGCGCGGCAGCAATCGCCGCAGCAGCAAAATCAGCGTTCACGTTGAGCCCAGTTTTTAAATCAATATCTGAAGATACTGGAGCAACTACCGGCACAATCCCTTGATCAAGCAGTTGCAGGAGTTGTGCAGGATTTACCGATTGAACATTCCCCACAAAACCCAGATCTGCAGGAGTTCCATCGATTAAAGAGGTTCGTCGCTGCGCAATCACAGTTGGAAGTGATCGCGCTGACATCGCCTGAGCTTTGATGCCTGATTTGCTCAGTGTTGCAGCGACTTCATGACCCACTTGATTTACCAATACATCTTCAACCACATCAAATATCACTTGAGTCGTGACTCTAAAGCCACCAATCCACTGACTTTCGATCTGCTTAGCCTTTAGCGCAGCATCAATTTGAGGACCGCCGCCATGGACAACTACGACCTTTTCACCTGTTGCTAAGGCAGCCGAGATGGCTTTGGCAAAGTTACCGTTTTCATCCTTCATGGCGTGTCCGCCAAATTTAACAACGATCATGTTGAGTACGCAGAGTTCTCGTGAACGTAATCATGAGTAAGGTCGTTAGTCATAATCGTGGCAGTTGCCGTACCGAACTTTAAATCCACTTCAATTTCAACCAGACGTGCATCAAAGTTAACCGTTGATTTATCGGCATCAGGAGCACTGTTGGTGCATACCTGCACACCATTGAGCTTCACATCGATGGCCAGAGGATCCATAGAAGCATCGGCTGTACCTACAGCGGCTAGTACACGTCCCCAGTTTGGATCTCCACCGAAAATTGCAGCTTTCAATAAGTTGTTACGCGCACAAGCACGCCCAACTTCTACTGCATCTTTCTCAGAGGAAGCATTGAGCACCTTTATCGCAACGGTCTTTGTTGAGCCTTCGGCATCTGCGATAAGTTGTTGTGACAGAGAACCGCATACCTGCATCAAGAGTGCCTCAAGATCAGCATCGGAAATACTTACTCCACTTGCACCTGATGACATGAAAAGCACGGTGTCATTAGTCGAAGTGCACCCATCGGAATCTATACGGTTGTAAGTTCTATCAGTTGCACGCTGAAAAATCTCCTGAGCGTTACCTGAAACCACGGCATCAGTCATTACTACGGACAACATGGTTGCAAGTGCTGGAGCCAACATTCCGGCACCTTTTGCGATTCCTGCAAACTCTGTGCCGTTAAAAGTGGCAGTTGCAATCTTTGGAACAGAGTCTGTGGTCATGATTGCCTGTGCACTTGTTTGCAACCCTTCGTTATTCATTGAAGGGGCGATTGCATCAAGTCCGGCAACAATCTTTGGCATCGGCAATAGTTCGCCAATTAATCCGGTTGAACAGACAATTACTTCTCCTGATGAAATATTTAACAGTTGCCCAACATGCTCTGCTGTCTTGTGAGTATCTGCAAAACCTTGTGGCCCGGTGCATGCATTTGCACCACCACTATTAAGAACAACAGCTCGTACGATTCCACCCTTTGCAACTTGTCGTGACCAAATTACCGGGGCTGCAACAACCTTATTGGTTGTAAAAACAGCGGCCGCGTTGAAGTTTGGCCCCTGGTTTTCAATAAGAGTTAAATCAAGCGCGCCCGTACTTTTCAAGCCTGCAGCAATTGAAGCGGATCTAAAACCTTGTGGGAGCTTCATGCGCCGATTCCATCAAGTGCTAAACCGCTATTTTCAGCTAATCCACACATCAAATTAGCATTTTGAATGGCTTGGCCCGCTGCACCTTTTCCAAGGTTGTCGATAGCAACTGACACGACTAATCGTTGGGTGTGTTCATCTACCGCTACCTGGATCTGCACTTTATTGCTTCCGGTTACTGCACTTGTCTTTGGCATTTGCCCGATCGGCAACAGATCAACGAAGAACTCATTTGCGTAATACTGTGCAAATAGATCATGGGCTTGTTGCGTGGTTAAGGAAGTTGTCAGCTTTGCTGTAATCGTTGAGAGGATTCCACGTGGCATCGGTGCAAGGATTGGAGTGAAAGAAATCTTTGCTGACTTTTGTGCGACGGCTGAGAGTGCTTGTTCGATCTCAGGAGTATGTTGATGAACTCCACCGAATTTATACGAAGTAAGCGACCCCATCACTTCGCTGCCAATCAGATTTATCTTTGCACTTCTTCCGGCACCGGTTGTGCCAGAAGCTGCAACTACAACGATGTCTGAACTGTCGACGACTCCAACGGCAGGTGCGATTCCAAGAGATATCGCGGTTGCATAACACCCAGGATTTGCCACCTTGTTCTGCTTCTTAATTGCTTCACGTTGACCTGGAGCAAGTTCAGGCAAGCCATAAACCCAAGCACCGGCATATTTTCCGCCGTAATACTTTTCCCATTGCGCTGAATCTTCTAATCTGTAATCAGCACCCAGATCTACGATCTTTACATTGTCTGGAATCTTCGCAATAAGTGCCGCTGATTCGCCATGTGGTAAAGCTAGGAATGCAAGTTCAATCTGTGAGAAATCAATTGAATCTGCGGTGACGAAGGTCCGACCTGCATAACTTTGAAGTTGAGGGTGCACTGAGGTGACCTGCTCCCCCGCATTGGAGTGAGCACTGACCGTTGTGACCTCGAAATGTGGATGGATCGCCAGGAGTCTTAAGAGCTCTCCACCTGCATAACCACTTGCACCGATAACCGCTGTTTTCATGGGTTAAGGGTAAAGGATGATCAATAATTATGCAATCTTATGCATAATTATGCGGTTCGAACAACTGCTCCAAACTTCGCAGCTGCAACGGCTGTTGCTGACTCACGCATGGCAGATACCTCTTCACCAGTAAGAGTGCGATCTGCTGCTCGGAATACCAAGGTGAAGGCGAGAGAAATCTTGCCATCCCCGATCTTGTCGTATCGATCAAACAAGGTAATCGATTCAAGTAAATCTCCGGCACCTTCGCGAAGTGCGCCCTCAACATCTGCTGCGCTGACTGTAGATTCAACGATAAGAGCGACATCTTGCACAGCCGCTGGCATGGTGCCAACAGTTGTTGGGCGCACAAGCGCTGAATCAGGTAGCGCATTTAGCGCTACCGCAAAGGCAACGGAACGCTCCGGAAGGCCATACGCTGAAACGATACGTGGATGAAGTTCGCCGGCATGAGCAACAGCTTTTCCGTTAACGATTAACTCGGCACAACGTCCTGGATGCCATGGTGCAAGATCAGATCGCGCAACACTCCATTCAAGGTTACACAACGCCAAAATATCTTGAGCAAATGCAATCGCATCCTGCCAGTTATAGGCGCGCGCCTTTCCTTGCCAATTCTCATTTTCAGTCTTACCAACAAGCAGTCCAGCTACGTGATAACCCTGTGTTGGGACGCTTGCAAAGATTTCATCAATAAGCTTTTGATCTGGACGCTTTGATAAATCTGGAGAAATTGCTGGAACCAACTTCTGAGAGCTACGGAAGATTGAGCCCATTTCAAAGATTGCAAAATCCTTAGCTCCGCGGCTGATATTTCGCTGTGCGACCTCTATAAGCCCTGGCACCAAGTGAACGCGCATCAATGGAAACTCTTCAGACATTGGATTTGCAACCTTGTAGGTTGCTGCACGTTCGCCAACAAATCCCATGGAATCGATAGTTGCCTGATTTGTAAATGGGAAGGTTTGCACCTCGGCCAATCCGCGGCTGGCAAGCATTGTTGCTACTGCGCGACGACGCTTCTGCGTTGGCGTCAATGTCGCATGCAATGGTCGTGGAGGCAGTATTGATGGAATTTTGTCGTAGCCGATCATGCGGGCTACCTCTTCAGTGAAATCTGCAGCGGTCAACAAATCTGAACGCCAAGATGGAGGATCAATAGTGAAGTTCTTTTCATCAACGTCGCACCCAATAACGCGAAGAACTTCGGCAACCTTTGCTGCTGGAACCTCAAAGCCCAAAATCTTCGAAATATATGCGGGATCAATTGTGACCGTTGGGGCATAAACAGGCTCGCCATCCACAACAGTTGCCACGTGCTTTGCTGAACTATGAGCGGTAAGCAGTTGAACAAATCGCGCAGATGCAAACTGAGCCAAAGAAGGGTCGACACTTCGTTCTAAGCGACGAGATGCTTCAGATGAGAGCTTATGTCGTCGTGAATTCTTAGCTATTGCAACAGGATCAAAGCGAACCGCTTCAAGTGCGATATCTGTCGTGGTCTCTGTAATTTCTGAGGACAACCCACCCATTGTGCCTGCAAGTGCCAAGGGTTGATCATCATCGCAGACCATCAAATCATCTGGATCTAATTGACGTTCTTGACCATCCAGGGTCACAAACTTTTGTGCAGAACCTGCTCGCTTGATTGTTAATCCACCTTTGATCTTTGATTTATCGAAGGCGTGAAGCGGTTGGCCAAGTTCGAGCATCACATAATTTGTTACATCGACTACCAATGAGATTGAGCGCATGCCCATTTTTTCAATACGGCGGCGCATCCAGATCGGAGTTGTTGCCTTTGGATCAAAGTTAGAGAGTGTGCGAAGGTAGAAAACCGAGGCGGCAGATTTGTCTGCGATCTTTGCTGAAACGCCAGTACCTGTCTCTTCGAACTTCAAATCTCGTAAAGCATCAACTGGATCGGTGAAATTGAGACTCAAGGAAGCTGCAACTTCACGTGCAATTCCGCGAATGCTTAAGGCGTATCCACGGTCAGGGTTCACGGCAACATCAAAGATGACATCATTGATTTGTAAAGCTTCGATGGCATCTGCACCGATTACTACTTCACCTTCAGCAAAAACCATAATGCCTTCGTGGTCGTCACTGATACCTAATTCACGTGCGGAACAAATCATTCCATTTGATGTTTTACCGTAGGTCTCACGTGCGCCGATTTTGAAATCACCAGGAAGAACAGCTCCTGGCAATGCGGCAACAATAAGGTCCCCCACAGCAAAGTTTGTTGCTCCACAAATTACATAGCGAGTTTCACCTTCGCCGCAATCTAGTCCTACATACCGGATTGGCTTTTTAAACTCGGTGATCTCTTCAATCGTTAAGACCTTTGCAAACTTCAGTGGACCAGTTAAATCAGCGCCCTGCTTAATGATCTCTTCGACCTCAAAGCCAACGCGGATGAGACCATCAGAGATTTGTTCTGCGGTAACTGAAGCAGGGATCTCTACAAACTCTTTGATCCACGATAAAGGAGCGCGCATTACAGGCCAACTCCAAACTGACGGGTGAAACGAAGATCGCCTTCAACTATGTCATGCATGTCTGTAATGCCGTGGCGAACCATGAGTGTTCGTTCTAGACCCATACCGAATGCAAATCCACTGTAGACATCTGTGTCGATTCCACATGTAGCCAAAACCTTTGGGTTAACCATTCCGCAACCGCCCCATTCGATCCAGCGATTGTTAAAGAAGATATCTACTTCTGCACTCGGCTCGGTGAATGGAAAGAATGATGGACGAAGACGTGTAGTGACATCAGGCCCAAACATGTGTCGAGCAAAGTTATCTAGCGTTCCCTTTAGGTGCGCCATTGTGATTCCCTTATCGATGACTAAACCTTCAACCTGGTGGAACACAGGGCTATGGGTTGCATCTAACTCATCGGCGCGGAATGTGCGCCCAGGACATACAACGTAAATTGGTGGTTGCTGCGTCAACATCGTGCGAATTTGCACAGGAGATGTATGGGTACGCAAGACCATTCCAGATTCAACTGGTTCGATAAAAAATGTATCTTGCATTGTTCGCGCTGGGTGATCGGCAGGAATATTGAGCGCATCAAAGTTAAGCCAACCAGATTCAAGTTCTGGACCTTCTTCTACCGCAAAACCTTGTTCGATAAAAAAGTCTGAGACTTCATTTTTGATAATTGAAATCGGATGTAATCCACCGCGATGCGAGCGATTAACAGGCAGGGTGATATCTACAACCTCTTCGAGCAAAACCTTACGATCACGTTCTGCGTCAAGAACAGCGGTCGCATCGGCAAGTGCTTGGGCTATCGCCGCCTTCGCCTCTCCAATAACTTTGCCGAAAGAGGCTTTATCTTCAGGAGAGAGCGCGCCAAGCCCACGAGATGCCAGCGCGATTGGTGATTTGTCGCCGGCATGGGCCAAGCGAGCTGTTTTCAAGGAATCTAAATCTGAAGCGGAGGCGAAAGCCTTACGGGCATCTTCAACCCAGGCAGAAATTTCCTCTACGCGCATAGGGAGAACTCTATCGGGAAGTGCTTTATTTACGCGGCATATTTGATAGGTGATACATAACAATCGAGGCAGCCGCAGAAAGATTAAGACTTTCGGCATTGCCAGGCATCGGGATGCTCACGACTTCGATCGCATCGACTTGCTGTGTCGTCGATAAGCCACGAGCTTCATTTCCAAATATCGCTGCTACATCCCCTGCAGAATCAAAAGCATCTAAGGATTGCGACCCAGATGCTCCTAATGAAAAAGCCTTTACGCCAAGTGCTAAAAGATCGTGCAGCGGCACCGATTCAAAAACCGGAATGTGCCATAAAGATCCTGCGGTGCTGCGAACAACTTTCGGTGAGTACATGTCAACGCTTCCAGGAGATGTAATAACAGCATCCATGGCGAAGGCATCAGCTGATCTCAGAATAGTTCCGGCGTTACCTGGATCCTGAACCTCTGAAAGATAGATAAATTTGCGTGTTCCATTTAATGCGATCGAGTTCAAATCAACTGTAGGAATAGTGCAGATTGCCAAAATTCCTTGCGGAGTGATGGTCTCTGACATTTCCTTCATGACTTCATCGCTGACATCTACAACATTGAATCGGGTTAAATCTGCGATCTCTTCAACTTTGAGTCGGCCATTAGATGTTAGATAAAGCGTTTCAATCTGCGGGCCGCTGTGTGCAACGAGTGCTTCACGGGCACATTGCATTCCTTCTGCAACAAACTGTCCGGTGCTCTTTCTTTCCTTTACTCCCCTAGAACCAATAAGAGCCTTAACTCGCGCAACATGTGGCGAGTTAAGGCTCTCAATCATTATTGGAACTTAGAGTGATGCAAGAGTCTTGCGAGCAACGTCGACAAGAGTCTTGAATGTTGCAGGATCATTTGTCGCAAGCTCTGAAAGAACGCGACGATCAACCTCAACACCTGAAGCCTTTAGGCCCTGGATGAAACGGTTGTAGGTAAGACCGTGTTCGCGGCAACCAGCGTTAATACGTTGGATCCAGAGGCGACGGAAATCGCCCTTCTTATCTTTACGGTCATTAAATGCATAAACCATTGAGTGCGTAACTTGCTCTTTCGCCTTTGTGAAAAGACGTGAACGTTGTCCGCGGTAACCGCTGGCACGTTCAAGAGTTGTACGACGCTTCTTAGCTGCGTGTACTCCGCGCTTTACTCTCATTTAACCCGCTCCTTACTTCAACCCAAGCATGCGCTTGGCTGTGACTGCGACAGTTGGCTTTGCAGCTGACTCTGTCGATAAACGACGTGTTACTCGTGAAGATTTACGCTCGAGCAAGTGGCGCTTTCCTGCGCGCTCGTGCATAACCTTTCCAGAACCGGTGATGCGAAAAGTCTTCTTCGCACCGCTGTGTGTTTTCATCTTTGGCATGGTTATGCTCCCTTACTCCGTTGTCTCTGCAGCTGCTTCAGCTTTCGCCTTGCGTGCTGCCTTTGCTTCTGCAACTGCTTCTGTCTTCTTCTTAGTTGGACCAAGAACCATTGTCATGTTTCGTCCTTCTTGCTTTGGAGCAAACTCAACGAAACCAACTTCTGCAATATCTTCTGCAAGACGTTGCAACATCTTGTATCCCAACTCAGGTCGCGTTTGTTCGCGGCCGCGGAACTTCATTGTTACCTTTACCTTGTCTCCACCCTTAAGAAACTTTTCAACCTGAGAACGCTTTGTTTCGTAATCATGGTTTTCGATCTTTGGTGTGAGACGCACTTCCTTAACCACAATGTGGGTCTGGTTTTGACGCGCTTCCCGTGCCTTCTGTGCTACTTCGTACTTGTACTTTCCGAAGTCCATGATCTTGCAAACGGGTGGGTTGGCATCTGGTGCGATTTCGACTAGGTCGAGACCAACTTCATCTGCCATCTTGAGCGCTGTATCGATATCTACAACTCCAACTTGTTCGCCGGTATAACCGATCAAACGAATTTCGGGTGTGCGAATTCGATCGTTGATGCGCGGTTCAGTGGTGACTTTGAGCTCCTTCGGTTCGTTAACGCTTTGGTGTTACAGCGCTGCAAAAGAAAACCGCAAGGGCAAGAGAAATACTTCTCTTATCCGACAAACCAGCCCGCACTAGTGGCGATGAAGGTGGGAGCGGTAACTCCTCTTGCAGTGACTGTGACGCCACTGGTCTGGGGCAAAGATTACCCGCATATGGGGTAAAAGGTGAAATTGAGCGTAAACGCCCGCTTAGCCACCCATGGCGTGGAAGCCACCATCAACATGGATGATTTCAGCGGTGGTTTTTGGGAACCAATCCGAAAGCAATGCAACCGCAGCTTGTGCAGCTGGAACGGGATCATTGACATCCCACTTCATCGGAGAACGTTCATCCCATAGATGCTCGAAGCGCTCAAAATCTGGAATTGATTTTGCAGCGATTGTGCGAATCGGACCTGCTGCAACCAAGTTAATGCGAATATTTTCAGCACCTAAATCGCGTGCAAGGTATCGAGAGGTTGCTTCAAGTGCTGCCTTTGCAACACCCATCCAGTCGTACTTTGGCCAGGCGACTTGTCCATCAAAATCTAAACCAACAACTGATCCCCCGCCATTAAATAATGGTCGAGCAGCCATTGTTAATGACTTCAAGGAAAATGCAGATACCTGAACCGCCGTCGAAACATCTTCCCATTGTGTGTTTAAGAAGTTTCCACCAAGAGCGGCTTCGGGGGCAAAACCAATTGAATGGACGACGCCATCTAATCCTTCAGGGAAGTGTTCACGAACTCGCGATTCAAGTGAGGCTAGATCTGCTTCACTTGTTACATCAAGCTCGATTACCGGACATGGCTTTGGAAGACGGCCTGAAATTCGATTTGTTAATGAGAGCCCGCGTCCAAATCCAGAAAGGATTACCTGGCCGCCCTCTTCCTGAGCAAGACGAGCAATATGAAATGCAATGGATGCATCGGTCAGTACTCCAGTAACAAGGATCTTTTTGCCTTCGAGGATTCCCATTTAGTGTCCCATTCCTAATCCGCCATCTACTGGAATCAACGCTCCGGAGATGTAACTTGCTTGTGGTGATGCAATAAAGGTAACAACATCTGCGATCTCTTCGGCTGAACAGAACCGACCCAGTGGAACAGATCCTGCGATCTCTGTGCGGCGCTTTTCATCCAATGTTGCCGTCATATCTGTTTCGACAAAACCGGGTGCAATTACATTTGCGGTAATTCCGCGGCTGCCAAGTTCGCGCGCAAAGGAACGGGCCATTCCAACTAAACCTGATTTGGATGATGAGTAATTAACTTGACCGGCTGAACCAAGTGCACCAACAACGGAGCCAACAAAAATAAGTCGTCCGCGCTTTAGTTTTAGAAGACCTTTTGTAGCGCGGCGAGCAACTCGAAATGCCCCCGTTAGATTCGCATCGATGACCGATTCAAAATCCTCATCGCTCATGCGCATAACAAGGCCATCTTTTGTGATGCCTGCATTGGCCACGATAATTTCCGGAGATCCCCATTGCTCTTCAATTGAGGTAAATCCTGCATCGACGCTTTCAGTGCTGGTCACATCCATCTGAACCGCTTTGAACCCAACAGGTGCAACGCCGCTGCGATAGGTCACGACTACATCATGGCCAGCTGCTTTGAGGGATTGAGCGATCGCTAAACCAATTCCGCGATTTCCACCTGTTACCAGGGCGATTGAACTCATGTACAAAACCTACTGGCTACCTTTGAGTAAACAAAAGAAGCGAAGGTGCGCGCCGAGCACTACGCTTGCGTACATGGCCAAAGAAAAGAAGATTTTTGACATTACCAGCGCCCCACAGGCGTTGACGCGTGATCAAGCTGGCCGCCAGAAGCGTTACTTCATTTCGATGATGATCCGTACCGCGTGCTTCATTTTGACAGTTATTTTGCCAAGCCCTTTCCGCTGGTTTGCACTGCTGGGAGCGGTGACCCTGCCCTACTTCGCTGTTGTAATCGCAAACGCCGGACGTGAAACCGTCACACGCGGTGCAGATGTTGTAGAAGATAAGCCGCTAGAACTTAACTAATAATGTCTTCTGAAAGTAAATCAAAAGAGCCATGGGCCCTATTTAAATCACTCATTGCACTAGCTCTGATTGTTCTTTGTCTCTGGGCTGCCCAATGGCAGTATCACCGCGGAGTTGATCGCCATGCGCGAAATACAGTTATCGAAGAGCGGATTGCAAAGGCTCCCCTTGCACTTGAAAATGTTGATGGCGTGGTTGCAGATTTTGAATGGCAAAGCGTATTTACGGAAGGAACTTTTGATGTAGAGAAACAAATACTTTTACGCAACCGTTACAGCGAAGGTAAGTACGGTTATGAGGTATTGACGCTTTTTACCTCCACCGATAATCGCAGTTTCTGGGTTGATAGAGGCTGGGTCGAAGCGGGAGCAACCGCTACAACCGCTCCAGTTGTAACACCTGTTCCAACTTCACAGGTGAGTATCACTGGACGACTCCGCTTAGATTCTTCGCTGCCTCGCGGATCTTTCTTTGCCTTGCCAGGAAAAGGTGAAGGTCTGGTTTCAGAGCTCAATGCACAATCGCAATTGAATACAGAGAAGTTCTACATAGATTTGCTGACAGGATCTGAAAAAGCTTTAACACCAGAAGTTCCCGCACAACTTCCAGAACTCAGCGATGGCCCGCATATGGCTTACGCCTTGCAGTGGATATTTTTTGGAGGCCTGGTGATTTACGGACGAATTTTAATTCGCCGCACCCGTTAAATCCTGGCGGTTATAAAGCTCTGAATACAACCCACCCTTTGCTACAAGTTCATCATGCTTTCCGCGCTCAATAATTGAACCCTTTTCAAGAACAAGAATCTGATCAGCATCTCGCACGGTACTTAATCGGTGCGCAATAACGATGCTAGTTCTTCCCTTTAACGCAGTCTGTAAAGCGGCGTGAACCAACTGCTCGTTTTCGGAATCAAGATGCGCTGTGGCCTCATCCAAAATAACTACTGCAGGAGATTTCAACAGTAAGCGCGCAATTGCTAAACGTTGTTTTTCGCCACCTGAAAGCCTGTGTCCGCGCTCTCCCACCATTGTGTCCAAACCATTTGGAAGTGACTCAATTAATTTCCAGATCTGGGCCGCTTCGCAAGCCGCTTGCATTTCAGCAACTGTTGCATCCTGCTTTGCATAACGCAGATTTTCTGCAATTGATTCGTGGAACAGGTGCGCATCTTGCATAACAACACCGATTGAATCGCGCAGAGACTCGAGGGTTAAATCGCGAATGTCATGTCCATCAATTGAAATTGCACCTTCTGTCACATCATAAAGACGTGGCAGTAACGCACTAATAGTTGTTTTACCAGCACCTGAAGGACCGACAAGTGCGGTCATCGTGCCGGGTTCAGCGATGAAGGACAGATTGCGAAGCACTTGCCCACTTTGAACTGTTTCTGCCTTTGCAGCAGATTCAAGCGAAGCTAAAGAAATCTCTTCTGCTCGAGGATATGAAAAATCTACATTCTTGAACTCAATACGAGGTTCTTTTGTCTTCAACTCTGTTGCGTTGTCGCGATTCTTAACCATCGGTTCAAGATCCAAAACCTCAAAAACGCGCTCGAATGAAACAAGCGATGTCATTACATCGATTCGAACATTTGATAACGCCGTTAATGGTCCATATAAACGAGCTAAGAGAGCGGTAATTGCAAGAAGAGTTCCAACAGTTACTCCCCCGCTAATTGCTAAATGGCCACCGATTCCGTAGGCAAATGCTGTTGCAACAGCTGCCACGCTTGTAAGTGCGATAAAGAATAAACGGTTGAGCATGGCCATGTTGATTCCGATATCAGCAACGCGACGTGCGCGACTTCTGAAGTATTCGCGCTCACGATCTGGTTCACCGTATAAGGCAACTAACATCGCACCTGAAACATTAAAGCGTTCTGTCATGGTGCTAGACATCTCGGCGTTCACATTAAATGACTCGCGCGTTAATGCCTGAAGTCTGCGGCCGACCCACTTTGTTGGAATGAGAAAGACTGGCAATAGAACAAGTGAGAATATGGTGATTTGCCAGGACAAAATCAACATAGTGACGCCAACAAGAACCAAGCTAACAACATTGCTAACTACACCTGAAAGTGTTGCGGTGAAGGCTTGTTGGGCTCCTATTACATCGGAGTTAATTCTTGAGATCAATGCCCCTGTTTGGGTGCGGGTAAAGAATGCGATCGACTGCTTTTGGACATGTGCAAATACAAGTGATCGAAGATCGTAAATCAACCCTTCACCGATGCGTGATGAGAAATAACGCCCAAGCATGTTAAATCCGGCATCAGCGATTGCCAGTAAACCCACAAGCAACGCAAGTTTGGTTACTACAGCCCCGTCCTTTGGAATTACTCCATCATCTATAAGGCGCTTGAGTAACAATGGAGTTGCAACGACCAAAGCGGCGTCAACTACTACTGTTGCTAAGAAAATGATGATGTTTATTCGATACGGCTGGGCAAACTTAAAGATGCGCTTAACAGTTCCTGGCTTTAACTTCTGTTCCTTCACTGAAGGATCTGCGGTCATTGAGCGGTGGGTCATCCACGCTGCATGCATTGACATAATTAAACGGTGAAGCCTAGAGCGCGGAGCTGTTCTCTTCCATCATCGGTGATTTTGTCCGGACCCCAAGGTGGCATCCATACCCAATTTATTTTTACATCAGATGTCATGCCGGCTAATGCTGCACGAGTCTGATCCTCAATGACATCTTGTAAAGGACAAGCGGCAGAGGTCAAAGTCATGTTGAGAATCGCAATATTTGCTTCATCAACCATTACATCGTAAATGAGACCAAGGTCTACAACATTGATACCGAGTTCGGGATCAACAACATCCTTCATCGCCTCAGTTACATCATCAACGCTAGTTGCCATTGTTACTCTCCCCCTGTTGTGGTGTTAATTCTAACCGCTGCATCCTTGAACGCCATCCACCCAAGTAATGCGCATTTAATGCGTGCTGGGAACTTTGAAACTCCGGCTAAGGCAACGGCGTCTTCCAGAACATCTGGGTTACCCTCTTTTGTGCCCTTACTCTGCATAAGTTCGGTGAACTCATTAAGAATGGCTTCAGCTTCGGCAAAGCTCTTGTTTACTAACAGATCACTTGCAATCGAAACACTTGCCTGAGAGATAGAGCAACCAACACCATCCCAGGTAATTGCGCTGATTTTTCCATCTGTTGCAGTCACGTTGAGAGTGATTTCATCGCCACAACTTGGATTTACATGGTGCACCTGAGCACCATAATTTTCTGATAAACCCTTATTTAAAGGATGTTTATAGTGATCCAGGATCACCTCTTGGTACAGGCTATCTAGCTGCATTATGCAAAGTACTTCTGTGCGCCAAGGATTGCATCAAATAATGCATCGCAATCTGATTCATCGTTGTATAAATACAAAGAAGCTCGAGTAGTAGCAGGTACGCCTAGCTTGCGTGTCAACGGCCAAGCACAGTGATGCCCCGTACGCACTGCAACACCTTGGCTATCGAGGAACTGACCTAAATCATGTGGATGAATATCGCCAACGGGGAAGGAGACTGAACCGCCACGTGATTGTGTATTTGTTGGGCCTACTACCTTTAAATCAGGTACGGCCAATAACTTGTTCAGCAAATATCCCGTCAATTCAATTTCATGTTCATGAATTGTTTGCATTCCAATTGCTGTTAGGTAATCGATTGCTGCACCAAGTCCAACGGCTTGAGCCATGTTGGGAACGCCGGCTTCAAATTTACGGGGCGCAGGTGCCCAGGTTGCAGATGTCATTGTTACTGTTTCAATCATCGAACCACCATAAAGAAATGGTGGCAAATCGTTGAGCAATGAACTCCACAGAACACCTACACCGGTTGGGCCAACAGCTTTGTGACCAGAGAAGGCTAAGAAATCTACGCCTAGATTTGTAACATCAATCGGCATGTGCGGAACTGATTGGCATGCATCAAGCACCACAACTGCACCAACTTCATGTGCACGAGCAACAATTGCCTCTAGCGGATTGATTGTTCCCAATACATTTGATTGATGAGTGAGCGCGACAACCTTTGTATCTTCAGTAATGACAGAGTTGATATTGGATAGATCTAAGCGACCTTCTGGCGTTACCTCAAACCACGAAAGTTGAGCTCCAGTTCGAGCCGCTAACTGCTGCCACGGAATTAAATTTGCGTGATGCTCCATCTCGGTTACGACGATGCGATCTTTAGATGTCAACGCAAAGCGTGTTCCCGGTTGGGCATTACCCATTGCGTAGGCAACCAAGTTAAGTGATTCGGTTGCACTCTTGGTAAAGACAATTTGATCCTCTTGGGCACCAATAAAGTTGGCTACCTTTAAGCGCGCGCCTTCAAATGCATCGGTTGCCTCTTCGGCTAACTGATGAGCACCACGATGTACCGCTGCGTTGTGAAACTTGTAGAAATCGCTCTCGGCATTAATAACCGATAGTGGCTTCTGACTGGTTGCACCGCTATCTAAGTAAACAAGTTTTTTACCGTCGCGAATAGTACGTTCAAAGATCGGAAAATCTTGACGTACCTTCGCAACGTTAATCGACATGTGTTCTTACTTGCTCACATAATCTGCGTAACCATTTGCTTCAAGCTTTTCAGCTAGCTCTGGTCCACCTTGTTCAACAACGCGACCATTTGCAAATACGTGCACAAAGTCAGGTTGGATGTAACGAAGGATGCGTGTGTAGTGGGTAATAAGTAGTACGCCGAGGTTGTTTGCAGCCTTCGCACGAACAACGCCTTCAGAGACAATGCGCAGCGCATCCACATCAAGACCTGAATCAGTCTCGTCGAGAATTGCCATCTTTGGCTTCAATAGTTCAAGCTGCATGATTTCGTGGCGCTTCTTTTCTCCACCAGAGAAACCTTCATTAACGTTACGAGTAGCAAAAGATGGATCCATGTTCAGAGCTTCCATCGCTTCCTTAACTTCACCAACCCATGTGCGAAGTTTTGGAGCTTCTCCGCGTAGCGCTGTCGCTGCCGTGCGCAGGAAGTTTGAAACTGATACTCCTGGAACTTCTACTGGGTACTGCATCGCTAAGAACAAGCCAGCCTTTGCACGCTCATCAACTGTCATCTCCAAAACATCTGCACCATCAAGAGTTACAGAGCCACCAGTGATCGTGTACTTAGGGTGTCCCGCGATTGAGTAAGCAAGAGTTGATTTACCAGAACCGTTAGGTCCCATGATTGCGTGAGTTTCACCTGAGTTGATTGTTAGATCGACGCCCTTAAGGATGTCGACCGTTCCGTTATCTGTATCTACCGATACCTGCAGGTTGCGGATTTCTAGTGTGCTCATTGTTTTCTCTCTTCTCTCGTTACTAAATCTCTACCGTGACGGCGTTTCCGTCGATTGATACCGCATATGTTTCGAGTGGAATATTTGCTGGAAGGGTTAATGCCTCCCCTGTGCGAAGATCAAACTCAGCTCCATGAAGCCAGCATTCGATCTTGAAACCGGTGACATCTCCTTCAGACAGTGATGCATCTGAGTGAGAGCAGGTATCAGCAATAGCGAAAACCTCATCGCCAACACGTGCGACGCAAATGGTTTTGCCATCTTTTTCAATCTTTACAGGCTTACCTTCAACCATTTGATCCAATATGAGATCAGCCATTGTGGGCCGCCTTTTCAAGTTCGGCATCAATACGATCCATGATTCGGTTTTGAACCTCTTCATTACCGATTTCTGAAACGATCTCATTGAAGAAACCGCGAACTACCAAGCGACGCGCATCTGCCATTGCAATACCGCGTGACATTAAATAGAACAATTGCTCATCATCAAAGCGACCAGTCGTACTTGCATGGCCTGCTCCAACAATTTCGCCGGTTTCGATTTCAAGGTTTGGTACAGAATCTGCACGAGCACCATCGCTGAGCAATAGATTGCGATTGAGCTCGTAAGTATCGGTTCCTTCAGCCGCTGCGCGAATAAGAACATCACCGATCCAAACAGTGTGTGCATCCTTGCCAGCAAGTGCGCCCTTGTAATTAACATTTGATTTTGCATTAGGCACGGCGTGATCAACATGCATGCGATGCTCAAAGAACTGACCTGCGGTCGCAAAATAGACACCGAGTAGATCTACCGAACCACCAGGAGCGGTGAACTCAACTGTAGGAAGAATTCGAACCACATCTCCACCAACTGTCACAGTCACTGATTTGAATGTTGCATCCTTATCAACAACCGCATGGTGACGAGCTGTGTAAACAGAGTGTGATTCAAACTCTTGCAAGGTCACAAACTTCAAGTTTGATCCTGGCGCCAAGTTGATCTCAAGGTCCTCTGCCAGAACGGTGTCTGTTGTGTTTTCAACAATAACCGTTGCAACAGCGTGAGTTCCAAGAGTGATGCGAACGCGAGAAAACTCTGCTGTGTCTAAAGCTCCCGCAGAACGTCCCAGAAAGATTGGCTCTGACACTTCTGTATTTGCTGCGATTGAAAGGTGGGCAACAGATGTAGCCGCTCCTCTGATGCGCTCGATGATTACATCATCAGAGGCTGCAAGTGGTTCGAGGTTTTCACGTGTAAAGCTCACGCCCGCAGGGAGTGTGCCCTTTGAAATAAGTGATTGGCGATCAGATTGGACTGCGACCCCATCATGTAATCCGCGAAGACGCTTCAGCGGCGTAAAACGCCAGGCTTCTTCGCGGCCTGTTGGTGTTAGGTAGTTAGTAGTTAAAACAGACATTAACCGACAGCACCTTCCATCTGAAGTTCAATAAGACGATTGAGCTCGAGCGCGTACTCCATTGGAAGTTCACGTGCGATTGGCTCGATAAATCCACGAACAATCATCGCCATGGCTTCATCTTCATTGAGACCGCGAGACATCAAGTAGAACAACTGATCATCGCTAACCTTTGAAACAGTTGCTTCGTGACCCATTGAGACATCATCTTCACGGATATCTACATACGGATATGTATCAGACCGAGAAATTGTGTCTACCAACAAAGCATCACACTTAACTGTGCTTGCAGAGTGGTGTGCACCTTCTTGAACCTGAACTAAACCGCGGTATGAAGTGCGTCCGCCACCTCGTGCTACTGATTTAGAAATTACAGAAGATGATGTGTAAGGAGCTGCGTGAACCATTTTGGCTCCCGAATCCTGGTGCTGACCTTCTCCGGCAAATGCAAGTGACAATGTCTCACCCTTTGCATGTGGTCCCATTAAGAAGATAGCTGGGTACTTCATGGTTACCTTTGAACCGATGTTTCCATCAACCCATTCCATAGTTGCACCTTCAGCACATGTTGCACGCTTTGTAACCAAGTTGTACACATTGTTAGACCAGTTTTGAATTGTGGTGTAACGAACGCGCGCACCCTTCTTTACAATAATTTCGACAACAGCTGAGTGAAGTGAATCTGACTTGTAAATAGGTGCGGTACATCCTTCTACGTAGTGGATGTAAGAATCTTCGTCAGCAATAATCAATGTACGTTCAAACTGACCCATGTTTTCAGTATTGATACGGAAATACGCCTGTAAAGGAATATCAACGTGAACACCCTTTGGCACATAGATAAATGAACCACCAGACCACACAGCTGTGTTGAGCGCTGCGAACTTGTTATCTCCTACAGGAATAACGGTTCCGAAGTACTCCTTGAATAGCTCTGGGTGCTGCTTCAGCGCGCTATCTGTGTCTAGGAAAATTACTCCTTGCGCTTCTAGATCTTCACGAATCGAGTGGTACACAACCTCTGATTCGTACTGCGCTGCAACACCTGAAACTAAGCGCTGTTTTTCAGCTTCTGGAATACCTAAACGGTCGTAGGTGTTCTTAATTTCATCTGGAAGGTCATCCCAAGTTGTCGCTTGCTTTTCCGTTGAGCGAACGAAGTACTTGATGGTGTCAAAGAAAATTCCGGAAAGATCTGATCCCCAGTTAGGCATTGGCTTCTTGTCAAACAATGACAAGCCCTTTAAACGAAGGTCCAGCATCCACTGTGGTTCAGATTTCTTTGATGAGATGTCGCGAACAACATCCTCATTAAGACCACGCTTTGCGTTATCGCCAATCGTGCTCTTATCTGACCAACCGTATTCGTAGTTGCCTAGTCCATCGAGCTCTGGATGTGCTGTTGTCATGCACGGACCTTTCCCTTTGTTGTTTGTACCTGAGGTATAAATGTTGTACATACGCCATCGCCATGAGCGATGGTTGCTAATCGTTGAACATGTGTTCCAAGAAGTTTTGAAAGAGCTTCTGTTTCGGCTTCACATAGTTGGGGAAACTCAGCTGCGACGTGCGCAATCGGGCAGTGATGCTGACATAGCTCTTGGCCCATTGGTTTTTCATGAACACTTGCCGCATACCCTTGATCGGTTAAGAAGGTTGCGAGCGCATCAACTTTGTGCGAGCGCTTTGCAATTGCAACTGCAGCTTTGCGTTCAATGTCATCGGCACGAGATTGTGCAAATGCATTGACAAGATGTTCACCAGATTGCGCTGACATAAAATTCAGTGCCGCTACCGCTAAGTCATCGAATGAGTG
>ERZ1034361.440-NODE-440-length-27701-cov-3.991131_pt1 | contig 27701 bp, 45 predicted proteins | sample MGYA00520617_ERZ1034361 | MGnify/ENA primary metagenome ERZ1034361 (study PRJEB33736, sample SAMEA104284507) | Azolla filiculoides | biome: Urban; feature: Water surface; material: Ditch water | place: Netherlands | collected 2015-10-28 | depth 0-0.1 m ...
AACCAAAACTACGACTTACTTGTTTTATAATCATTAAACAAACCACAAGCTAGACCCAATCCAAATGCTGTTGAATAACAAATCACATACTCAAATATCCTTTCTATCATGGTAGACCGTCCGTAAGATTAATTCACAGTAGTGTATAGCTTTTCTAACATCATCAGCACCGTTCTTAGCATGATGCCTAGATATATACTTAACCACATTACCCTCAAGAAAAGTTAGGTTATTAGCCACTATAAACTCTACTGGCTGTATAGCCATACTAGCGTAGTGATTGCCACCTACCTGTTTCATTAAAGCGTCTACTTGCTCCATAGACTCTTCCCATGCTTGTTCTGACATACCATCACTCATAGTGTTCTCCTGTTGGGCCGTTCTGACCTACTGTGTCCATGCGTTTCTCATCCTCTTCAGTCCACCAGGCTGGGTCTTTTTTTAAAGCGTCCGTCATTAAAGCAATAAAGCCTCGCTCAATCAGCCATCGTTTAGCATCGCCATCTAAATCTATTTCACAGATAGCACTACCATCCTCTAGCTCTTTTACCTTTTTTACATTAATAATCATTTGTTCCTAGCCTCCCTAGCATCTCGTTCAGCTTCCCCTTGAAACCGCAAGTAGATGTTCTCAACTAACTGGCCTAAGTTGCTGTTAGATGTATTAGGCACACTCAAGACTATTCTACGCACGGTTTCGCCAAAACTCTCTACATTCTTTTCGTCTAGCTTTTCCATTCGGGTTGCTCCTGTACCGTGTAATAACTTAACAAGACCTTGCAAGCTTTAATGTTTGCTTTATACACAGCTCGGTCATCTTTATGAGTAAACCTTTCAAAGTTTCTTTGGCTGTCCGCTAATTCAGCTTTAAGCAAAGTAACAAACAAAGCCTCCCTAATATCTAGCAGCACATTGTCATCATCCTCAAACTCCAGTTGTATTTTCATGCCTACCTCATTTTGATGTGTTTAACGAAGTTTTCAGGGTGCAGACGATACTTACTATCAATTCTAATTTTTAACAGCTCTACGGCCTCTCTACGAGCCTCTACGACCCCTTCTGGAGGTGGTGAAAGTAGTCTTAAATCATTAATCATGCCTACAGATGGATAATACGGTAAGATATTTAACATATTGCCTCCTAGAAGGGCTTTCGCCCTTTTCTTAAAATGGAATATCACTTTCGATATCTTCAGGTTTATTGGTTTTAACTGGATCGCTGACATACGGCTCACTAAATGACAAGCTAAGAAACTTGCCATTTTTGCCTTCTTTGGTCCAGCCTGATACTCGCAGCTCTTTGCCGTTTATCATGCAGTTGCCGGTCATGTCTGGGTGAGTATCTTTTTCTTTACGATTGTTTTTAAAAAGACTGCCGCTGTTATCTCGTTGTTCGTATTGTGCCATGTTAGTTCCCTTTTTGATATTTCTTAAATGATGATCGTGTTTTACTATCTAACAGGCCCCACAAGGCAGCTTTCTGCTCGTTGTCTAGTGAGTCCCATATTACTTTAGCTTCGCTATGATTGTTTTCAACTACAAAAACTGTAAAAGAATCAGCCAGCTCATGCAAGATGTCCATTTCTTCCTGGCTAAATTCAGGCTGCTTAAGTTCTAAAGTTTTAGGCTTTTCAACAGCGTCTTCCTGAGGAAGGTCCTCACCTGTATAAATATATAACCCCAAACCATGTAGCGCAATAGCCTTGGCAAGACACCGTTGCATCGCTGTATTGACAAACATTGCATCAGGATTTGCAATAGCTTTGTTGCGATAATCCATGACAGGTAGTTGAGCGCACATATCTTTGCCAAAAGCTTTAACCGTGCAAAAGACCATGAGCGTTTCACCAAACCTTGCTGGCTCCCCAAAAGACCATGTTGCGGTAGGATCAAGTTGTAGCAACTGGTCAACAGCCCATGCCCATGATAAGTAGTTAAGCCCATTTTTCTGCTCAATATGCTCATTTACATTCACCTTTCTGATTTCAGAATAGTTCATTCGTCAATTGCCTCCATATTTGCCACTAGGATCAAGTTAAGCTCGTCATACAAACCTAATGCACGAATCAATGGCAATACATCTACACCTAAATACAAAGCTGATTTAGACTCTGCCTTAGGTTCTGTTAAAGCTTCCAAATCACCAAAGTAAGCGTAGGTTGGTTGCTCGTAATCGTATTCAACTTCCAAGGTAACACCGCTGTCTAAGTTTAAGTGTGTAATCATTTCCATGCCTCCAATATGACCCAAGAATGGCCTTTTTTAACGGCCTTTAGTTTGCCGTTCATGCAAAGGTATCTGACCCATCTGCCAGACTTCCCCATTTGTGCTGCTATTTCTTCTACTGTGTAAATTGACATCTATTTTCCTATTCCAAAGTTGGTATTATATACTAATCTCTTGTGTTGCAAAAGCTATTTGTTCCACAGCAAATTACTTTACTGCCTTGCGGATTGCCACATATTAAACATACATTTGGCGATCCAAGTAAAGAGCTGTACTGAATGTCTGAGGGATAATCAACCCATTCTTGCATGGCTAACTCGTCCATCACTTCAGCCTGGTATTGTTGCTGGCTCATATATAAAGTCCTCATCATCAAATTTATCGGCAAAACTCTCAAACAGATCGCCATAGTTGTCTAATACATAATCTTCGTTATGGTAGCCATTTTCTAAGCACCAGCTCCAAAACTCGCTTTCGTATTTTTCTTCTGTGGCTTCCCAATCTACATTTTTAGGAAAAGTCATATTAAGCTCCTATTAATAAGTAAGTAAACGCTAACAATAAAACAGCACACACAAAGCAAATGCCTTCTATCCATGGCGTAAGATCTGTTTTAGGTTTGTAATTTTTGTAATCAGTCATTTTTATTCTCCAATTCACGATTAGCTAATTTAGTTTCTAACTCTTCAAACTCTTTACGCATTGCTTGAAGTTCTTTAATAATTTGTTCTAGCTTAGGATCTTTTAAGTCATTATTTTGCATTACGCACCTCGTTTATTTGTTGTAAATGTTTTTTGCCTTGGTTTACTAAATCTATTGCATTTTGCAAGTAAAAAGAATGATCTGTTGTAGCATAATTGTATAAACAAACATCAGCGTTCCAAATATCTTGCTCAAGGTTGTGGCAAAGGTGCCATAAGTGTGTGCCAAATTCTTCATTACTAGCTGGGTTTTTATGTCTAGTTAATTCATCTAACTCATTGCTAACTTCAAATGCTGTTTTAGTAACAACTACTGGTGTTGGTGTTAATTCTTTTACACATTCTACAAATTGGTAAGTCATGTTAATCTCCGTTTGTGTTGTTGATGTAGACATTTTATACCGTTCTCGGAAGTTGTCAAGTATTATTTAACAAATACTAAAGCAAAGTTGTTTCTAACTGAATGAACTAAATAATTTTTACTATTGCTTAATTTAGTTAACTCTTTTAATGCTTTTTTTCTGTCATCACTTAATACTGCTAAAATTTCTCTTGTGTTGTAATTTAAAACTTTCATTTTGTTTCTCCGTTTGCGTTGTTGATGTGTTCATTATATTCCAGCCTTGGAAGCTGTCAAGCATTATTTTACATATTTTTAAATTATTTTATGTTTGCAAACAAAAAACATCCATGCTAATATGTTGGCTAGTGGTATGAATAATGGCTTGGACAAGAAGTCGTGATTATTGATGCCATTGGTATCAGGGTTGTTATTTAGGTGCTTGTCCCACCTACTTAGCAGCCCTTTTTTTTGGAGAAAATAAATGGAATGGTTTAGACATGATTCAAATGCTAACCTGGACGAGAAGCTACAAGAAGTGCTGCTTGATTACGGATTAGAAGGTTACGGCTTATATTGGTATTGCATAGAGCTGATCGTAGGTAAGACCTCGGCAGATAACATTACCTTTGAATTAAAGCACGATGCCAGGGTAATAGCTCGCAACACTAACTCAACACCACAGAAAGTTGAAGAGATGATGAAGCGATTTATCACCTTGGGTTTGTTTGAGAATGAAGAAAACAAGATTACTTGCTTGAAAGTAGCCAAGCGTTTAATGAGTTCGGCCACTAGCAATCCCAAGATGAGGCACCTAATACAAGACATTAAGCAACAGTATGATACGGCATTAGACACTAATCGTCATGACGGCATCATGACGCCATCAGATTTCATCACGGCAGAAGAGAAGAGAATAGAAGAGAACAGATTAGAAGACAAAAGACCTAAGAACACGACCAATAAGCTTTCTTATGAATTAGGCTATGGATGGGTTAATTACCAGGCATTCCTAGAGAAGGCTGAGGTTGACTTCCCTTATGTGGATATATTGAAAGAGTTTGACAAGGCTGGCGCCTGGATCAAGCAGAAACCTAGCCAAAGGTTAAAGACAGACTACAACAAGTTTATGCTTAACTGGATCAAGCGAGTGGCTGATGTAACACCTAATCCTAATGAGATATTTGAGGGGTCTATATGATCAACAATCTATTGGGCCGTTTGAACAAGGTTAAGTCTACCGGTCGCAACTCTTACCTAGCGTGCTGCCCTGCTCACGATGACAGAAGCCCTAGCCTATCCATTAAAGAAGAAGCAGACGGCCACATACTATTGCATTGCTTTGCCGGGTGCAGTGCAGTTGATGTTGTCGGGGCCATAGGTGTTGACATTGGCGATCTGTTCCCGGAGCAGGTACACCACAAAGCACCAGTTCGCAAGAAGTTTTATGCCACAGACATATTGGAGGCGATTAAGTTTGAGTCGCAAATCGTTCTGCTAGCTGCGTTTGAGCTAAAGAAAAATAAACCGCTTGACGAAACTGACTTACAGCGTTTACAGTTAGCTTACGAACGAATTAGAGAGGCGGTAGATTATGAGTAACCTAGAGAGAGGCGCAACAGCTTTAGACGAGGCTAGACGCAAACGAGCTGGCATGATGTTGCCTAAGATTGACTTTGAAGGCTTTATGAAAGCTAGAGAGGAAGACAAGGCTAATGTTAAGAACGCTAGTCAGTATCAAGCCGAGGTTATAGACTACTTTTACAAAGACGAGCAGATGCAAGGTGTTAAGCTGCCTTGGGAAAAGACCTTTGACCAGTTTAGGTTGCGTTTAGGTGAAGTTAGCTTATGGTCTGGTATTAACGGCCATGGTAAGAGCCAGCTAGTGGGCCAAGTGATTAACTCTATCGTGCAGCAAGACTTTAAGGTCTGTGTGGCCTCGTTTGAGATGCACCCATACTCAACCCTACAGCGTATGACTAGACAAGCCACAGGGACAGAGAAGCCTACCGAGAAATTTATTGGTGAGTATTTCAGTTTTCTTAACGACAGGCTGTGGATGTATGACCAGCAAGGCACAGTAAACGGTGAGCGAGTGATTGCTGTTTTGTATTATGTAGCTGAAACGCTAGGTGTGCAGCATTTTGTGATTGACAGCTTAATGAAGTGTGGCGTAAGGTCTGATGACATGAACGCACAGAAAGAGTTTTTGGATAAGCTATGTGCAGCAGCAAGGGATTTAAATGTCCATGTGCATTTAATTGCTCACAGCCGTAAGGGTGAGGATGAGTTTAGCCCACCTAACAAGATGGATGTGGCTGGCTCTGCTGACATAACAAACCAGGTAGACAATGTTATGACTGTGTGGCGTAACAAGCGTAAAGAGAAGGCAGTGCGTAGTGGTAAGGCTAAAGAGGAAGAGTTAAACGCACCTGATTGCTTGCTGATATGCGACAAACAGCGTCACGGTGAATGGGAAGGCGAGATTGCACTGTGGTTTGATGCACCGTCTATGCGATACAAGGCCAGCCAGCATGAGAAGGTTTGGCAACTAAACTTTAAGGATAAGGTATGACTAAAGACGAAGCATTAGAAATGGCGATTGAAATGTTAGAAAAACTTTCTTATGAATATGGGCAATTATTAGATGGTGACCAAGACTATGGATTGCTTCCATCAGAAATTAATGCAGATATTATTAAAACTTATTATGTTAAGAGAACTTGTCAAGAAGCATTAGAACAGCCAAATATGACCTACGAAGACGGCTTTGCTCACGGATACGAAGCGCATAGGGCAGAGCAAGCATTAAAGGAAAAAACACATGAGATTTGATGAAACAGAATTTTACAAGCATTTTGGCGATGCAGAGTGGAAAGTAACCACTAACGAGGGCAAAGTTTACAAATCCGCAAACTGGTTGCCAATTTACGAAGACAAGAATTATAAAGAAGGGTCAATATATGTTACAGAAAACACAGCCGAAAGTCTGTCAATTATGCGGTCAAAGTCAAAGACGGTCATTGCCACAAAATTCAAGGCTGCATAAGTTGTTTCAATTAATGGCTGAAGGTCTTAAAGGTAAAGATGGTTTATATCATCCGCACCAGTGGTGGAAAGTGATGGCCAAGGATCAGTGGCTAGGCTACAATGAATACGCAGCACCTGATGGCCGAACAATATACGCTTTAAAGTCTACTGCTGATTTAAGCGTAGAAGACCTTAATAACTTTATGAATGAAGTTGAACGATACTGCGCTGTGCGTGGTGTTTATTTACAGGATTAATTATGGCAAACAAAAACAATCTAGCTTCTGCTCACAAGCTAAAAGAAGAAAACAGAGCATTTAACAGAGCAGTAGTGTATTCGCATATTATTGATGGCCCTAAGTTTGCGTCAGATATGGCCAGACGCATGAATTTAGCACCACACACCATTACAGAGTATTGTAAACATTTAGAAGAACATGGTTATGTTCGCTGTGTATTGGTAAGCAAAGATATGACCAGGGTCAAAATGTATTTTAAAACAGACAAAGAAGATTTCCCCTGGCCGGCTAAAGTTAAGAACTCCGTTGACATAAAGCGAGAGTATTTCAATCAAAGCTACCAAGGCGTACATCAGGCTTTGCTGGACGCTATATACGAAGGCCGTATAAGCCCTAATATAATTAGATCGCACAAAGAATTAGAAACAGATCACTGGGTTATACCTAAGAAAGACGGTGCAAAATACAGAGGAAACTTTCAATCTAGTTTAAGCGGTGAGTATAGTGCCTAATTATCGGAATAAAGCTTTACTTGAGCTGTGTCGTGACATACCATGTCAGTCATGCGGTGCAATGGATGGAACAGTATGCGCTGCTCACTCTAACCAGTTGCGTGATGGTAAGGGAACTGGTATTAAGGCTAGTGATGCTATGGTTGCCGCTATGTGTGCAAGATGTCACTTTGAACTAGACAATGGCATGGCCTTAAACAAGCAAGACCGTAAGGAAATGTGGGAACTAGCTTACAGAATGACGATGAAGTATTTTATTGAAAACGATATGTTAATAGTGAGGAAATAACTATGCCATGCAACCAAAACTGTAACCAAGGCCGCAACTGTAATTGTAAAAAAGATTCAAGTTTAGACAGAGCTACCGTAGTTGTAGCAACATTGCTACTTATCTGCATTTTTTCCATGTGTTTTGGGTTTTATAAGCTAATCAATGGAAGCACAGGTCAAGACTGCGCTGTAGAGGTTCAATTTGCAAGTGGTGTTAAGGCAACTTACCTTGGAACGAGCATTTAGATGATTAAACTAACACTTCCCTGGCCACCTAGTACGAATCACAGTCACCACTACGGAGGCAAGCGTAAGTTCTTAAGCAAACCTACGCAGAAGTTTAGGGAGGATGTGCAAAACATCGTGGTAGATGCTAAAGCTAAGATAGAGGGAAGGCTGGCAGTGTTCTATGCGTTCTATCCACCAGACCGCAGACGCAGGGACATAGCTAACTACGAAAAGCAAGCCACAGATGCACTACAAGCTGCTGGTGTGTTCTTAGACGATGAGCAGATAGACTTTATATGGCTAGTGCGTAGGCACATAATCAAGGGCGGTATGTGCAAAGCTGTTATCGTGCCATACACAGAGGTACACCAAATGCTAGAAAAATACGAGGATTACATTTAATGAATGATGTTGATAACGCATTTACTAAGGCTATAAACGATGCAGTTTTATATGGGCATGGGTTTATTAGGATTACAAACAACGATGGATTGGAAGCACACCACATAAAGCAATCTGATTTTGATGCTATTGCAGAGTTATTTGATTGGATTAAAAAGAACAGCGTGGAGATAGATAATGGAGCTAGGTAGAGTAATATATTATTTAGATATGTGGCGTGAGTACATGAAGTCAGACAACAACAAGCTAGGCTACAAGTCTAAGTCTTCTGGATTCCATACAGGCGGTGTACATTCGTTTGATGACATAGCTGACGAGGTTGATAGCCATAGTGTAAGAGTAGTAGACAAGGTGATAGACGATCTGCCAGCGTTTCAGCGTAATGCTATCTATGTAATCTACCTGGGCCAAAAGACTATGATGGACATGAAGGTATTAGACCGCTATTACGACAATGCAATGGCTATGTTGCAGCAAAAACTGACTGAAAAGAACTTATACTAAATACTACTTGACAAACGAGCTATTTTGTGGTAATATACGACTTGCTGGTATAGTTGCGTCTATATGATTCATATTCCAAGCATTTAACCTAATCTCCATTGGGTTCGGACTCTCCTAAAGACAGAGTCCATTTTTTTGGGTGAAAGCTATGCAAGTAGCCCATCTATTCAATATCTTTATGGGAAATCGTTATGGCAGATAATTCAAAACTTGCTGAAGCTTTAATGATGGATTCCTATAAAGACAACACGCTACAAGACTTTTTGTCACGCTTACAGTTATCAGGAAGCATGGGTACATCTAAGCAACCAGGTGTTAATACTACTTATGGTAGTGGCCGAGCAGGTATTGATATGCCTATTGGCACTAGCAACTTAAATGCTGGTGTAGGCTTTGGTGGATATAAATCTAATGTAGATGTGCCAGGCTTTAAGAAAACATTTAAAGACTTTGGTGTAAACAATATAGACGCAGAATACTCTAGTGGTCAAAACACACTAGGTGGTAACTACCAAATAAATCCAGAAGGTAAAGACGGATTTAATGTGTATTACAGGCGTAATTTCTAAAACTATTCAATAACATATAGGTTGACTTAAATGGCTAATACCAAGAACACTCTTGGAGGAGCGCCTAAAGGTAATCAGAACGCTGTAAAAGGCAAGATGTGGTCTGACGCTCTCCGAAAAGAAATCATACAAAACGACCACCTGGCCCAGCTTGTCAAATCACTAATAGACAAAGCATTAGATGGTGACATGGCAGCGTTGAAAGAGATCGGGGATAGGTTAGAGGGCAGACCTGTTCAATCCGTTGAGCAGACAACACAGCTATCCGCAGACATTGAAGTCTACGCATGGCAAGAATAATACCTTATAAGCCCAGGGAAGCGTTCCAACCACTCCACACTAGCAACAAGCGATGGAAGGTAGTAGTAGCTCACCGTAGGGCAGGTAAGACAGTAGCTTGCGTCAATCAGCTCATTAAAGAAGCTGTAATGACTAAGCGTAAAGACTTTAGAGCTGCGTATATTGCGCCATTCTATAAACAGGCTAAGTCTGTTGCATGGGACTACTTTAAATACTTTACAAGGGTTATTGATGGCATCGTCATTAATGAGTCAGAGCTACGCATTGATTTCAAGAACGGTGCAAGAATTCAGCTATTTGGTGCTGATAATGCTGACAGCCTTCGGGGTCTTTACCTTGATAGCATTGTGTGTGACGAGTATGGGGATTGGCGTGCTAATGTATTCCAGTACATCATCCGTCCTGCGTTGGCTGATCGCCAGGGTAAGGCCGTCATAATCGGTACGCCCAAAGGACGCAACGCCTTCTGGGAAACATACGACAGAGCTACACACAGCGATGATTGGTTGGCCCTTAAAATAACAGTGGACGATTCAGGCATACTGCCACAGTCAGAGGTTGACTCACTTAAGCAAGAGCTATCTGAAGACGCATGGCGTCAAGAGATGGAGTGTGACTTTGATGCAGCCTTGCCTGGTGCTATATGGGGTCGTGAGTTATACCAAGCAGAACAAGATGGTAGAGTAACTGGCGTTGAGTATGATGAGTTTGCCCCTGTGTTTACTGCATGGGACTTAGGCTACTCTGATGACACGGCTGTGTTCTTTTATCAAGTCATACAGGGTGAGGTTCACTTCATTGACTACTACGCTGCTAGTGGTAAGTCTATTGACCATTACGCTGCACACATACTAAGCAAGCCTTACAAGTATAAGACACACTTCCTACCACACGATGCTAGAGCTAAGACCTTGGCCTCTGGTGGTAAATCAGTCATTGAGATGTTGGCCGAACACTTGACCATACAGAAGATGGCAATCACACCTAGCTTATCACTACATGATGGCATACAAGCAGTAAGGCAAATGATGCCGAGAGCGTGGTTTGATAAAGAGCGTTGCTATGACGGCTTAGAAGCTCTCAAGCAGTATCAGAGAGAGTGGGACGATGACAAGAAAATGTTTAGGGATAAACCTAGACACGATTGGACATCTCATGCTGCTGATGCTATGCGCTATGCTGCTATCAACTGGCGTGAAGAAGCTAAACCTGTGATAGAAGACAAACCAATTAGAGGCATTATGGTCGGACAGACTGATGTGACTCTTGAAGAACTATGGGCTACACAGCCTAAACAACCTAAAAGGATTTAACTATGAGCGGTATTGCTAATTATGTTGGTGGCTACAAACAAATCACAGCTACTGGAAATGTATCACCTATTGGCTGTAAGCTATTGGGCATCTTAGTATCATCATCAACTGTTGGTACAGTGACCATCTACGATTCAGCTACTACAACTACAACAACTAAGGTAGTAGACACAGTTACATTGACTGCTGGCACATGGTTGCCTATGCCTATTGGCTTCGCTTCTGGCGTATACATCGTTGTTGGTGGCACATTAAGCGCAACTGTAGTTTACGCATAAGGATAACTCATGGCTAAGGTTTCGCAAATAATGTCAGAGGTACAAACATACCTTGATATGTTTAGCCAGTACGACAAAGAGTTTGCTAAGTGGGAAGGGCGTGTAGAGAAGATACTCAAACGCTATCGTGATGACCGTACTACAACTACGGCTCAATCTCACTACAACATTCTTTGGGCTAATGTACAGACATTGAAGGCTGCAACCTTTAGCCGTATGCCTAAACCTGATGTATCACGCAGACATAAGGACAGCGATCCAGTTGCCCGTGTTGCGTCTATGTTGCTAGAGCGTGCCTTAGACTTTGAGATTACTAACACCGAAGACTTCTATCACTCGCTTAACTCATGCGTCTATGACCGCTTCTTAGGTGGTCGTGGTACATCATGGATACGCTACGAGCCTATCATTGAAACAGATGACACATTCATCTCTGAAGACGAGCTAGACTCTGACAATGTATCTGAATACCTAGACATTGAGCAAACACCTGTAGACTATGTGCATTGGCGTGACTTCGGTCATAACTCTGCTAGAACATGGGACGAGGTATCTTGTGTATGGCGTAAGGTCTACATGACTCGCCCTATGCTTAAAGAGCGTTTCCCTGAAGACAAGTTTGATGACTTGTGGAAAAGAATACCGTTAGACGCTTCACCTGATGAGCCTCGCACTAAGATGACAGAGGGTGTCACTAAGCGTGGTCTAATCTACGAGGTATGGGATAAAGAAGAGAAGTGCGTCTATTGGATTAGTAAATCCATGGGCAAGATACTAGACAAGCGTGAAGACCCACTACAATTAGAAGAGTTCTTCCCATGTCCAGAGCCTATATTCTCTACGCTCACCAACGAAACACTTGTACCAGTTCCTGACTTTACTCTGTATCAAGACCAAGCTAACGAGCTAGACACGCTATCAGACCGCATTAAGGGTCTAGTAGACGCGTTAAAGGTTCGTGGCTTCTATGACGCTGCAAATGCTGATCTAGGCCGTCTATTCACAGAGGGTGACAACAATACACTTATCCCTGTTAAGAACTACGCTGCCTTTGCTGAAAAAGGTGGCTTGGGTGGTGCTGTAGAGTTCGTTGACTTAACACCTATTGCTAACGCATTGAACATGGCTTATCAAGCTATGGGTCAAGTTAAGCAACAGATCTACGACATTACCGGCATCTCTGACATTGTGCGTGGTGCAAGTAACGCTAACGAAACAGCTACTGCCCAGCAAATCAAGGGCCAGTACGCTACATTGCGTCTTAAGACTTACCAGGACGAGGTTGCTCGCTTTGCGTCACAAATACTCAAAATTAAAGCACAGATTATCTGTCAGCACTTCCAACCTGAAACCATTATGAAGATTGGTGGTGCAGAGTTGCTAAGTCAAACAGACCAACAGCTAGTTCCTCAAGCTATTGAGTTGTTGAAAGACAGCCCTATGCGTACATTTCGCATCGAGATTGCCACAGACTCTATGCTTTACGCTGATGAGCAGCAAGAGAAGACTGATCGTGTAGAGTTCTTACAAGCTACTAGCTCATTCATTGAGAAAGCCATACAAGGCGCACAAGCTGTGCCTGAATTAACTCCATTGTTGATGGACTTGCTCAAGTTTGGTGTTCAAGGTTTCCGAGTTGGCCGTACATTAGAGGGTGAGTTTGACACATTCGCTGATGCAGAGAAAGAAAAACAAGTACAAGCACAAGCTAACCCACAACCACCAGCTCCAGACCCTGAGATGATTAAAGCACAAGCTGAACAGCAAAAAATGCAGATGCAAGCTCAAATCAAGCAAATGGAAATGCAAGCTGAAGCGGAGCGTGAAGCTCAACGCCTAGAGTTTGACAAGTACAAGCTAGAGCTAGAAAACAACACCAAGGTTCTTATTGCTGAGATGTCTGCTAAGACTGACCTACACCTCAAGTCATTGGATATTAATGCGGCTAAAGAGCAAGAGGGCCTTACTGAGGTCACTCCTGGCGGCATTGAGCAACCTACATCTGCGTTGTCAAGCTTGGTTGATTCGATCAACAACAACATGGCTACCATGGTTGCTGTTCAAGCTCAACACAACACAGACCTGTTAACGCAACAACAAATGGCTCACCAAAACTTGGTGCAACAATTGACCAAACCTAAACAAGTAGTGCGTGGTGCAGATGGTAAAATAGTCGGAGTCCAATAATGGCATTAGTTCTAGCGGATAGAGTATTAGAAACGACTTCTGTCGCTGGTACAGGAGATGCAGCCCTAGGTGGCGCACAAACAGGCTTCCAACCATTTTCCGTCATTGGTAATGGCTCAACAACTTATTATACGATTGTAGGTGTAGATGAAAACCATCAACCGACAGGTGAGTGGGAAGTTGGCATTGGTACTTATGTGTCTACTGGGAATTATATATCTCGTGACACAGTATTGTCCTCATCTAATGGCGGTGCTAAGGTTTACTTCGCTTCTGGCACTAAGGATATTTTTCTAGACCTACCGTCTGAAGAAGTCCTACTGTCTGCTGGTGATGTAACTGGCCCTGCTAGTGCTGTAGCCAATAACTTTGCTGCGTTCAATATGACCACAGGCAAGTTGATCAAAGATAGCGGCTATAACGCTTCTAGCTTTGCTACGGCTGCTCAAGGTACATTAGCTGACACTGCTATCCAACCAGGTGACTTAGGCACTGCTGCCTACTTAGACGCTGGCTCTGCATTAGGTGTGGCTACACTAGACGCTGGTGGTAAGGTGCCAACAAGTCAAATCCCACAGATGGGTGACTTAAACTACCAAGGCACATGGAACGCTTCTACTAACAGCCCTACATTGACTAGCTCTGCTGGCACTAAAGGCTTTTACTATGTCGTGGCAGTTGCTGGCTCTACTAACCTAAACGGCATTACCGATTGGAAGATTGGCGATTGGGCTGTGTTTAACGGCTCCGTATGGGAAAAGATAGACAACACTGACGCTGTTACCTCTGTAAACGGTTTTACTGGCACTGTAGTCTTAACGGCCACAGATGTAGGTGCAGCTCCTGCTACTTCAGGCACAGCTATCCTATACGGTAACGGCTCTGGTGGCTTCAGCAATGTAACTGTAGGCTCAGGCTTAACTTTTGTTGCTGGCACATTGGCTTCTACAGGCGGTGGAGGAACAGGCGATGTAGTAGGGCCATCAAGTGCTACTGATAATGCTATTACTCGCTTTGATACGACTACTGGCAAGCTAATACAGAACTCTACTGTCACGCTAGACGATGCTGGTAATGTAGACCAAGTTAACTCCATTACCTTTGACACGACACCAACCACTACGCCTTCAGCAACTGGCGCAATCTTTTGGGACTCAGGCAATAAGTCACCTAGCGTTAACTTAGACGCAGATGTTGTCCTACAGCTTGGTCAAGAGAATGTTGCCCTTGTCTACAACGGCACAGGATCTACCATTACCAACGGTTCTGTTGTTGCCGTATCAGGCGCTCAAGGTCAGCGTCCTAGCGTTGTATTAGCAGACGCAGATAGCGAAGCGTTATCAGCTCCTACACTAGGTATTGCGACAGAAGACATTGCTAACGGTGCAGAGGGCTTTGTTACTACATTCGGCTTTGTTCGTGGCTTAGATACAAGTGCGTTTACTGCTGGTGACCCTATTTACTTATCACAGACTGCTGGTCAGTTCACGGCAACACGACCATCAGCTCCAGCCCATACGGTTGCACTTGGTTGGGTAATCAAGATAAACGCATCAAGCGGTGAAGTCTTTGTAAACATCAACAACGGTTGGGAACTAGACGAGCTACACAATGTAAAGATTACTAGCCCTACTGGTGGTCAGATATTTACTTACGATCAAACAAACGGCTATTGGAAGAACACTAGCCTAAGTGCTGGTACAGGCATGACTGTCACCCCTACAACTGGCGGTGCTTTAACTGTAACCAACTCTGCCCCTGACCAAACTGTAGCGATTACAGGTGCTGGTGGTGCAGTAGTGACAGGCACTTACCCTAATTTCACGGTTACAACACCTAGTGGCACAGTAACTAGCGTATCTGGCACATCGCCTATTGCGTCTACTGGCGGAGCTACACCTGCTATTAGCATTAGCCAGGCTACTACAAGCACGAATGGTTACTTGTCTAGCACAGACTGGAATACCTTTAACGGTAAGGGTAACGGCACGGTAACATCTGTAACAGGAACAGCTCCAGTTGTTTCAAGTGGTGGCGCTACACCTGCTATTAGCATGGCGGCAGCTACAACATCGGTAAATGGTTATCTTACATCTACGGATTGGAACACCTTTAACGGCAAGTATTCTACTGGCGGTGCATTAGGCACACCATCTAGCGGTACATTGACAAACTGTACAGGCTATACCTATGCCAACTTGTCAGGCACTGTGCCAACATGGAATCAGAACACTACAGGCACTGCTGCCAATGTGACAGGCATTGTAGCGGCAGTAAACGGTGGTACAGGTCAAAGCTCATACGCAGTAGGTGACATTGTTTACGCATCAACTACGACAGCCTTATCTAAATTAGCTGATGTTGCTACAGGTAATGCGCTTATTTCAGGTGGCGTTGGTGTAGCTCCTAGCTACGGTAAAATTGGTTTAACTACCCATGTATCGGGTACATTAGCAGTAGGTAATGGCGGTACAGGCGTTGCAACACTTACTGGACTAGCTTACGGTAATGCTACAAGTGCATTTACAGCAGCTACAGCAGCTCAAGTTGTTGCTGTGATTAGTACCACAGCAGTAGCAAACGCAACAGCAGCGGTAACATTTTCAAGCACCACACAAAACTCACAATTTAACTCTATTGGAGTTGGTACGGCAGCATCAACAACTGCTGGTCAAATTCGTGCTACAGATAACATCACGGCTTTTTATTCTTCTGACAGACGCTTAAAAGAAGACATTAAGCCAATTACAGAAGCCTTAGACAAGGTAAATGCAATTGGTGGTGTAGAGTTTGATTGGACTGACGAGTACATTCGTGACAATGGCGGTGCTGACGGTTACTTTTTACGCAAACATGACTTTGGTGTAATTGCTCAAGATGTGCAAGCTGTATTCCCACTAGCAGTGCGTGAGCGTGAAAATGGCAAATTAGCAGTTGATTACGAAAAGCTTGTTGCATTAGCGTTTGCAGCCATTAAGGAATTAAAAGCAGAAGTTGACTCGCTGAAAGGTAAATAATGTTTGGATTTAACGCATTTGCTACCACAGCATTTAACGCATTAAAAAGTGCTATAGCAGTTCCGTCACCTGCTGCATGGGGTTCTAAAGGTGGTCTAGGTCGCAAGAAGAAAGAGCACATACGCAAATCAGCTAGGGCTGAGATGCAAGATCATGTTAAAGAGTTATTTGCAGAGCCAGTAGCAGCAGACTTGCAGGAAGAGGTCGCTAAGTATGTCAAGCCATCACAAGGTTTGTCTATCCACTCTATTGACTACGGCAAGCTTGCTCAAGACGCAGAGCTAGTGCAGCGTATTATCAGCAGATATAAAGAGATGCAACAAGAGCAGGAAGACGAGGCTCTTATTTTAATGTTTACATAAGGATCGGCTATGTCATTTTTACCAGAGTGGTACTCAAAAGGCGTTACAGCACAAGATGCAAACGGTGGAATTGGTACCGCTGCAATGTTTAACAAACCTACAGCAGAGCAGCAAGGTGACTTTGGCGGTTACTTGCCTAAATTGATTGCTATGTTGCGTAGTGGTGGTGAAAAGACTGCTGACCAAGGTATGCCTGAGCAATCAATGCCTATGTCTAACGCTATGCCTAATTACACACCACAGCAAACTCAACCAGTTGGCCCTAACATGGGTCAAGTAAACAACCCTAACACGATGAGTCCTAATGGGCAGATTATGCCTAACTGGAATAGAACTTATGGCGGCTATTAATGAGATAACTGGCGATTCTATACAGACTCGCATGAAGGGTAAAACCTTCGATGATAATTACGACAAGATAGATCGCACAGTAAAGTTAGAAGAAAAGAAAGAAGAGCAAGAGGATGACCTAGTCACCATGAAAGCTGAGTTTTTAGAAAGATGGAATCTTAGCGGTGAAGAAGGTGAGAAGGTCTGGGAAGAGAAGTTAAAGATGATGTATAGGCAAGGCACTGTCGAGTTGCCTTATGTTCGTGAAGACTACAAGCCCTATCAGTCAATGATTGATGGACGCATGATAGAGGGCAAGAAAGCCCATAGAGAGCATCTAAAGCGTAACAACTGCATAGAGGCAGGTGATATGCCTATAAAGAATCCAGAAAGACCTAGGGATAACTTGAAAGAGCAAATAGCAAGAGAAGTCTACAACAAATTGCGTTATTAATAAGGGAGCAACAAATGGCAAAAGTTTCAAATTTAACGGGTTCAGGTATCGCTGGTGGCGCTGCTCAATCTGTAGTTGGTTATGTATCATTGGCTCAAGCAGCTACTGGTACTGCACAAGGCGGTCAAACAGTTGTAAGTGACATCGTTCAATATACGACATCTACATCTAATTACGGCCCAACACTATCAGCTACTGCCGCACCTGGTGACACAGTAACTATCGTGAACGGTTCAGCTAACACAATCAAAGTATGGCCAGGCGTTGGCTTTTCAATTGATGGTGGTACAGCAGACGCTGCAGTAACTCAAGCAACCTTAGTAACGAAACAATATGTTTCATTAGGTGACGGTAACTGGGTAACAGTATAAGCAATCGACACATAACTTAGTTATGTCGATGTAAAACAGTTTTTTAAACACAAGGAAAGCAAAATGGATAACCAGACTACTCTGGAAGAGCCAATTAGCCTTCGAGATACAATCGAAAATGCTATTGAATCAACAGAATCAGCAGTAACAGAAAATACGACCTCACAGGACGCTGTAGAAAGCGATAAAACCTCTCGCCCTAGGGATGAGTCAGGCAAGTTCGCTAAAACCTCTCAAAACGCTTCACAAGAGCTTGCAGAGGCATCTGATGGTAATGTTGCCGAAAAAGATACAAATGTAGCAGAAATAAACACAAAACCTCGTCCTAGTTCATGGAAAAAGGACTATGAAGAGCATTGGGGTAAATTAGACCCAACTTTGCAGGATTATATTCAGCAGCGTGAGGCTGATTACGCTAAAGGCGTGTCAACTTACAAAAACCAATGGGATATGGCGCAACCAGTAATGGAAAGCTTGCGTCAGTTTGAGCCATTGTTACAGCAATACGGTGTAGCTCCACAGCAGTGGATTACGCAGCTAGGTAATGCTCATGCCAAACTGGTTTTGGGTACACCTGAGCAAAAAATGCAGACATTCCAGCAATTAGCTAATGACTATGGAATTAACCTTGGTGCAGTAACTGGCCAAACAGGTTATGACCCACAGTTCTCACAATTAGCTCAAGAGTTGGCGCAAATAAAGAATCAATGGTCTAGCTTTCAATCTCAACAAGAGATAATGGAGCAAAACCAATTGCAGAATGAGATTTCGTCATTTAAAGATGACAAACCTTATTTTGAGGAAGTTCGTGAAACCATGGCTGGATTACTCCAAAGCGGAATGGCAAACGACCTTCAATCAGCTTATGACAAAGCTATCCGATTAAACGATGATGTATTTCAAAAAGTAAACGCTACACAAGCGCAGAAATCTGAAGCAGCTCAACGAGAAAAGGTAGCCCAGGCCAAAGCAAAGGTACTTTCACCGAAGTCAACAACGCCTACAGCGTCAGCGTCTAGTGGTGGTAAGTCCGCAAGTTCTGCTAGAGATGCAATTATGCAAGCTTTTGAACAGCACTCTAGTGGTTTAATCTGACAATAAATAAGGAGTGACATTATGGCTTTCGCCAATTCAACCGTGTCAGACATTATTGCAACTACCATCCAAAGTCGTAGTGGCAAACTGGCTGATAATGTAACATTAAACAACGCAGTATTAGATCGTTTACGCAAGCGTGGCAATGTACGCCCATTCTCTGGCGGTAATGTGATTTTAGAAGAAATCATGTACAACGACAGCAACACAAACAACACAAACTCATACAGCGGTTATGAAACTCTGAACATTGCGCCTAACAGCCCAATCTCAGCAGCTCAATTCTCTATCGCTCAATATGCGTCTGCTGTTACCATCTCTGGCTTGGAAATGTTGCAAAACAGTTCTAAAGAGGCAATCATTGACTTGTTAGAAGGTCGTGTACAAGTTGCTGAAGGTCAATTGATGAACCGTATCCAAACTGACATCTACGGTGACGGTACTGGTAACGGTGGTAAAAACTTAACTGGTTTGGCTGCTGCTGTTGCAGATAGTCCATCTACTGGTGTTTACGGTGGTATTAACCGTGCAACATGGTCATTCTGGCAAAACCAAGCTTTCTCTGGCTTAACCAATGGCGGTGCTGCTGTTTCTGCTGCTAACATTCAATCTTACATGACTCAACTAGCTATTAAATTAGTTCGTGGTCAAGATAAGGCTGATTTGATTGTAGCTGACAACAACTACTACTCACTATATGTGAACTCATTGCAAGCTATCCAACGCGTAACTTCAGTTGATGAAGGTGCTGCTGGTTTCGCTTCATTGAAATTCTACGGTGGCGGTACATCTGCCGATGTAGTTTTAGGTGGTGGTATTGGTTCTCAAGCAACTGCAAACCACATGTGGTTCTTGAACACTAACTACATCTACTTCCGTCCTCATACAGACCGTAACTTTGCCCCTATCGGTGGCGAGCGTCAATCTGTAAACCAAGACGCTGTAGTTAAACTAATCGGTTGGGCTGGTAACTTAACTAGCTCTGGTCCTCAATTCAGTGGCGTTCTTAAGGCTTAAGGAGATATATTATGGCATATTCAGTAACCCCTATCTCTGGCGTAAACCTTACCTCAGCCGCTCAAACACAAGTAGCCTCAAACGGCACAACATTAATTCCTAACATGGGTCCTTTGGGCAATGAAGTGTTTGGTTCTGATGGCTTGCGCTATGTGTTTGCTAAAGCTGGTAATGACTTTACTGCTGGCGAAACATCTTGCTCTATCAACACTACTACTTTCGAAGCTACATCAACTGGCGGTGCTTACATAGCTCCTGCTGTTGCGTTGCTAGATGGTGAGTACGGTTGGTTCGGTAAAGCTTCAGTTTAATAGCTGATGATTCTCTCCCCTTCGGGGGAGGGTTTCTAGGTTGCTTTCATTCCGAGAGTTACCTACAAACCCCAAACCACTTTGGAGATTCAAATGCAATACAACACAGATGTAAATAACCCCGATTCACGATTAAATGTTAAGTTCTATCAACGAGCAGTAAGTAACGAGTTTAAGAGTGCTTTAGAAGGCCGTCCTATTATGGAGATGGCAGACTTTATCTTAATAGAAGTCCCAGGCAACACTCACACAGTAATTGACACTTTTGCTGCGGCAGAACATAAAACACGCTTCCCTATACAATGGGCAAGGTATCAAAACGAGAAAACAGATGGCGATATTGAAGGCACATTGCTTCACGATTGGCCAGTATTAAATGCAGCTTCAGCGGCTGAATTAAAACACTTTAAATTTTACACAGTAGAGCAGGTTGCAGAAGCTTCTGACTCCCAATTAAGTTCAATGGGTATGGCAGCAGGTATGTCCCCACTAGCTCTGCGTGACAAGGCAAAAGCTTTCTTATCTAGCGCCAAAGGCACAGCATTAGTTCAACAACAAGCAGACGAGCTTCGTAAGCGTGATGAAGAACTATCAGCAGTCAAGGCTCAACTAGCAGAGTTAGCACAGAAAATGAATCAACCTAAAGCTGCGCCTAAGAAGGCTAAAGCAGAGGAATTAGAGGAATAATATGGCAACAACTCTCTTGCAATTAGTGCAACAAGCATCAGCCGAGATGGGCTTGGCTATCCCTAATACGGTAGCTGGCAACACCTCAACTGATGTTACGCAAATGTACTATCTTATCAATGCGGCAGGTAACGAACTTGCGAGAGAGTACCCATGGGAAGCAATGAATACCGAGTACGATTGGTATTCACAATACTCTGAATCAGACGGTGCTATTCTTTATGGCACTAGCGTTATTACAGGTGTAGACCCTGCTACTGTAGCGTTTATCAATGCTGCTGGTGCAGAAAACTTCCAAGTGCAAGGTGAAGGCGTTATCCAAAGCACACAAGTCGTGTCTGCATTAGGCACTACAGTTACAATAAATAGTGCTGCCACAAGTGATGGCAATGGCAACTATGTATTTGGTCAAGTTATGTATGACTTGCCAGCAGGTTTTGACCGTATCACTGATCGCACACAATACGACAAGTCTAAACGCTGGGAAATGTTAGGCCCTGAAACACCTCAACAATGGCAATGGTTGAAATCTAGCTACATCTCAACTGGCCCTCGTATCCGTTGGCGTATCATGGGTCAGAAATTTCAAATCTGGCCACTAACATCTACTAACGAATACTTAAGCTTTGAATATATATCAGCTAACTGGGCGCAATCATCATCAGGCACAGGCCAAACTCAATTTATACAAGATACTGACACTTGCATATTCCCTAATCGCTTAATTGTATTAGCCCTTAAAAAGAAATATTTTGAGGTCAAGGGCTTTGACACATCATCATATCAGCGTGATTACGATATGCAACTTAACATTGCTAAAGCTAACGATGCAGGTTCACCAACACTATCACTAGCACCAAGAACAGCCAATGTCCTAATTGGTTGGGAAAACATACCAGACGCTAACTACGGAGCTTAATAATGGCTAGAGCTAAAAGAGCTGTATCACAGCCAGTATCGCTACCAGCACCAGTAGGTGGTTGGAACGCTAGGGACGCATTGCCATCAATGGCACCTTCTGACGCTGTTATCCTAGAGAACTGGTACCCAGCTACAACTGAAGTTGCTTTGCGAGATGGTTACGAAAAACACGCAACAGGCATTACAGGTCAAGTAGAAACGCTCATGGCGTATTCTGGAGCGGCCACAGACAAGTTATTTGCTATCGCTGGTGGCAGTGTATACGATGCAACAAGTTCTGGCGCTGTAGGCGCTGCTGTAGTTACTGGCTTAACTAATTCACGCTGGGGTTATTGCAACATTGCAACGGCAGGTGGCAACTTTCTATCCATGGCTAATGGTGTAGATGCGCCTATGAATTATAATGGCACTGCATGGACTACTCCTACAATTACGGGCGTTACTGCTACTACATTGCGTGACCCTGTTCTTTACGCTGAAAGACAGTTTTTTATTCAAGATAACACACTCAAGGTGTGGTATTTGCCAGTAGATTCAATTGCTGGCGCTGCTAATGTTGTAGATGTATCTTCATTTATGACTAAAGGCGGCTATATTGTAGCTCACGGCACATGGACAATTGATGCTGGTCAAGGCGTAAACGACCACTATGTAATTATGACCAACAAAGGTCAAATTATTGTGTATCAAGGCATAGACCCTTCATCCATAACAACTTGGTCTATGGTAGGTGTGTGGGACATTGGTTCTCCAGTAGGCCGTAGAAGCTTATACAAATACGCTGGCGATATGCTTATTGTTTGTCAAGATGGTGTGGTGCCATTATCAGGTGCTTTGCAGTCATCTAGGGTTCAACCTAGGGTTGCAATTACAGACAAAATACAGTTTGCTATCAGTGCAGCAATAACAGATTACGGCACTAACTTTGGTTGGCAGTTAATGTATGTGCCTGGTATCAATCAATTGTGGTTAAATGTACCTGTGCAAGAAGGTCAAAATCAACAACAATATGCAATGAATACCATTACAGGGGCTTGGTGCAACTACAAGGGCTGGAACGCCAACTGCATGGAAATGTTTAATGACGAGCCTTATTTTGGCGGTGATGGTTTTGTAGCTCATGCTTGGTATAGCAACGCTGACGATGGCAATAACATTACAGCATTAGGCTTGCAAGCATTTAACAACTTTAATAGTGCTGGTACACTTAAACGCTTTACTATGAGCCGTCCTATATTTAGAACTGATGGTGCTCCAGCTATATATGCTGGCATAAACATTGACTTTAATACAGATGCACCTATAGCTTCATTAAACTTTACTCCATCTACATTTGCTAAATGGGATTCAGCGTTATGGGATGCTGGCAAATGGGGTGGTGCGTTGTCTATACTACAAAACTGGCAAGGTCTAAATGGTGTTGGCTATTATGGCGCACCTATTGTGCAAACTGCTGCCTCTGGCATACAAGTTCGCTGGGTGTCTACAGACATCGTTATAGAGGGCGGTGCAATTCTATAATGTTAGTTCAAGGCGAATATGTCGCTCGGTGGGTGATGGAGAAGGTAGGCTCTTACACAGAAGGCATGACAGCCTTAGGTTGGGAAATAGACGGTGTTATTGTAGCTGGTACAGCCTTTGAAAACTGGAATGGCAACAATATGTTTGGCCATCAAAGAATAGACTCACCACCTGCAAGGCAATACTGGTTTTCAGTAGCCGATTACATATTCAATCAAGTAAAAGTTAAACGCTTCACAGCTACCGTAGAAGCCGATAACCACAAAGCAATAAACCTTAACCATAAGATAGGTTTTGTAATAGAAACAACTTTAAAAGATGCAGGTCGTAATGGTGATTTACTTATAATGACCCTATGGCCTGAAAACTGCAAAATGTTAAACTGGAGTAAAAAAAATGCTAGGTAAATTTGTGCAATTAAGATTGCAAGGTGTTCGTGACCCATTCATATCAATGGCCAACGGTAAGGCTAAAGCACCACCAGCGCCTGACTATACTGCTGCGGCTAAAGAAACTGCTGCTGGCAACTTAGAAGCTGCAAGAGCTACTGCTGCGGCTAACCGCACCAATCAAGTTACTCCGTACGGAAACTTAACATACACAGCCAACCCAGGTAAAGACCCATACGGCAATACGCTGTACACTGCCACACAAACATTATCCCCAGAACAGCAAGCTATTTATGAGCAAGAGAGCAAGCTTAACCAAGGCTTGATGTCTACTGCCAATAGAGGCTTAACTTACGCTAACGATATGTTAAGCGAGCCTGGCGTAGATATGTCTAAGTTGCCATCTTACGGAATTAATCCTGGCGAAACATACTCTGACGCTATTATGCGTAGGTTAGCTCCACAAATTGCTCAAGAGAGCGAGATGTCTGATGCTCAACTAGCTAACCAAGGTATTGCTCAAGGCACACAAGCCTATGAGAACGCTAAACGACAATTGGCTATGAGCCAAAATGACCGTCAACTTGCCGCCATTACAAGTGGCATGAATGTTGGTTTAGGCGCTAATCAACAAGCCTTCCAACAAGAAGCTTACAATCAAATGCAACCTATCAATGTCATTAACGCATTGCGTACAGGTTCTCAAGTGCAAAACCCACAATTTGCCAATACACCTCAACAAGCAAATACTGCTGGTGCTGACATATTAGGCGCTACACAAGCAAATTATCAAGCTCAAGTGGCAGCAGCCAATGCTGCAAATGCTAGTAAAGGTGGTTTTATGAGTGGTTTAATGGGTTTAGGCGGTGCTGCTTTAGGCAACCCATCATTTTTCAGTTAAGGATTTAATATGAATTTATTTGGGAATCAAACCGATTTGCCGCAAGATGATGCAATGATGCAGCTTGAACTGCAACGCAGAATGAAGTTTGCAGATGCTTTGCGTCAACAAGAAGCGCCTCAAGGTCAAATGGTATCAGGTCATTATGTTGCCCCATCATGGACTCAGCAATTAGCTGGTTTGGCTAACAAGTATATGGCTGGCCAAGGTGAGAAAGAGGCCATGCAACAATACGGTGAAGCTCAAACATCTAAAGCACAAAAACTTGGCGAGTTGATGAAAGGTCAAACTGTATTTGAAGCTGACGAAGCTGGCAATCAGCGTGAGGTGCAAAGACCTTACAGCAACGAAGAGCTTATTGGTGAGTTGTCTAAAATTGATTCTAGCTACGCTCCAAAACTTGTTGAAGCTCTTGTGGCAAATAGATTCAAAGAAGATACGCCAATGGTTGTTGGCAAAAATCTTGTATCTAAGCAAGGTAAAGTTATATTTTCAGCTCCAGAAGACCCTAAATCTAAATACGCTAATGTTCAGCAAGATCCACAAACAGGAAAAATGTTTGGGATAAACATTACTACCAATGTAATGGAAGAAATACCTGGTGCAGCAATGACACCAAAACCAGCTATGACTGCTTATGAAGCAGAATCATTAGGATTAAGAAAACAAGAAATTAACAACAAACAAGAAAACAACTTTGACAACGCAACAATAGAAATGATGGCAGACCAAGCTTTAGCTGGCGATAAATCTGTATTTAGTGGCAGGGGCATGACAGGGGCAAACATTGCAGCCGTTCGTCAACGCATGAATCAAAAAATGATTGATAAAGGTTGGTCTGGTGCTGATATTGCTGCGGCTAACTCTCAATTTATGGGCTTTAATGCTGCTCAAAGAACTGCTGGTGTTAAAGGCGCCAATGTGCAACTTGCTGGTGCTGAATTCCAAGGCTTATTGCCCCTTGCAAAACAAGCCTCTTCTGCAGTATCAAGAAGCAAAATCTTACCGTTTGGTAAAGTTCAAATCATGTTTAATGAACAAACCAATGACCCAGCATTGCGTGAATTTGCTGCGGTCAATAACGGTATTATCAACACATACGCTAGAGCAATTAGCCCTACTGGTGTCCCTACCGTGTCTGATAAAGACCATGCTCGTCAGATATTGTCTACAGCGTTTGACCAAAAATCATATGAAGCTACATTAAATATGCTTAACAAAGAAATTGCCGCTGCTATGCAATCTCCAATCCATGTAAGGGAATCTTTGCGTCAGGAAATTACTGGAAGAGGCGCTAGTGGTACACCTAGAGTAAACGCTAAGGGTTGGACATTGAAAACTGACAAGGCCGGCAACAAGGCTTATGTAAGCCCAGACGGAACTCAATTTGAGGAGGTTAGATAATGGCATTTGATTTAGCTAGTGCTAAAGCCATTCAAGGGTTTGACTTATCTAGCGCCCAAGATTTTGATGCGCCAGTTTACAATGACATTCCGTCACCTATGTCTAATGTTAAGGCCCAGCCAAGACAAAAAACTTTATTAGATCGTACAGCAGAAATGCTTTCTGGCGGTAAGTTTGGTTCTATGCAAGACCTTGTTTACGGTGGCGAAAGGCCGGCAGATACAATGCTAGGTCAAGCTGGTCAGATTGCTAGACAATCAGGCATTGAAGGTTTGCAAGGTATTGGTCAGGTTGGACAAGTAAGCCCGGCAATGACCGCCATAGGTCAAAACATTCCTAATATGGGCAAATATACCGCTCCAGTAACTAACGCATTAAGCAAAATACCTTCAGCAGTATTAGGTAAAACATCTGGCATTATTGATCCCAAGGCTATTAATGTAGCGTACCAGGTTGGCAAGTCTGGATCGCCAGAGTTAAGTGCAGCATTAGCGGCAGGTAAAGAAATACCAATTATGCCTGAATCACGCATGGTGTATAACTATGCTCGTCAGCTTGGCTTACCTCATGATATTGCGTCTACAGCAGAGCATTACAATGCTAGTGAAAAAGGTGCTTGGGGTTTATGGAACGCAGCTAAAGCGGCAGGAACTAAATTCCCATCATTTGAGGATTTTTCTAAATTAAACCTTCCAGAGCAAATTAAACTTGCAACACAAGCCGGTGTTGATTTAGGCACATATTTGCCACAAAATAAATTAGCTAAGGGTTTATTAGAAGGCGAAGGCATTATGGCCGGGGCTTCAACACTTGGACACCTTCCTGCTATATTAAAAGGCCTTGTTTCAGCAAAAATGCTTCCATTGGTAGCGTTACAATCACCTCGTATGGTTGGTAACATTGCCAAAGGCGCAGGATCTACTGCTAGGGTTGCAGGTAAGGCAGCACCATATGCTAAGGCAGCAATTAGTCAACTGCCGCCAAATCAAACAGCAGCAACATTAGCAAGAATGCTATCAAATCAAGAGGAGCAATAAATGGCACGCAACGGTTCAGGCACATATAACCTGCCAGCAGGAAACCCTGTCACCACAGGGACAACTATATCGTCAACATGGGCTAACAATACCCTAGCAGATATGGCCACAGCCCTTACAGGTTCTGTAGCCTCTGACGGTCAAACAACGCCTTCTGCTAACCTTCCTATGGGTACATTTGCTCACACCAATGTGGGTAACGCTACAGTAAGAACGATGTATCCTTCAGCAGGTCAATTGCAAGATGGTTCTATAACCTACCTCACAAGTGTGGCTGGAACGGACACAATAACAGCAGTGGGCGCAGTAGGTATGACTGCCTATGCTACGGGTCAGAAATTTACATTTATTGCGGCTGGCGCTAACACAGGTGCATGTACAATCAACATAAACAGCATTGGCGCTAAAGCCATTACTAAAAATGGCACCACTGCATTATCTGCTGGAGATATAGCTTCAGGTTCTGCTGTAGAAGTGGTTTATGATGGAACTGAATTTCAGCTAACAAGCTCTATTCCTAGCGTTTCCGTACCATCTCCAGGTACATCTGGCAATGTTTTGACAAGTAATGGAACGGCTTGGACAAGTGCTGCGCCAGTAAGTGCTTTTGCCAGTGGAACTAGAATGTCATTTAATCAAACTGCTGCGCCTACAGGCTGGACTAAAGATACAACTGCTGCAATTAATGATGCTATTTTAAGATTGGTAACAGGGTCAGTTTCAAGTGGCGGTTCAACCGCCTTTAGCACATGGAATAGCAGTGTAACAACAGGGGCTTATACATT
>ERZ1034361.445-NODE-445-length-27304-cov-17.446983_pt1 | contig 27304 bp, 26 predicted proteins | sample MGYA00520617_ERZ1034361 | MGnify/ENA primary metagenome ERZ1034361 (study PRJEB33736, sample SAMEA104284507) | Azolla filiculoides | biome: Urban; feature: Water surface; material: Ditch water | place: Netherlands | collected 2015-10-28 | depth 0-0.1 m ...
GTTTCGGTTGTTTTTACTGAAACCACTACAGCAGGTACTTGTGCTAATTCATATACCTTAACACGTACTTGGACAGCTACTGATGTTTGTGGAAACTCCGTATCGGATTCACAAGTAATTACTGTGCAAGACACCACTGCTCCAACATTTACAAGTGAATTACCTGATGATATTAGTGTTTCATGTGATGCTATTCCTGAAGCACAAACTTTATATGCAATAGATTCTTGTGATAATGATGTCACAATCTCTATGACTGATACAATTAATGCAGAAAATTCAAATTGTGCTGGTCAATACATAATTATAAGAACATGGACAGCAACAGATGATTGTAATAATAGTACAAGTTTTTCTCAAACTATCACTGTTTCCGATACAGCTGCACCAATTATTGTTACACCTTTAGAAGCCGTTATCAATGTTAGTTGTTCAGAAATACCTGCAACTCCAATTCCTGAATTTACTGATAATTGTTCAGGAATATCTGAAGTAATCCATACTGAAACAACTAATACTATTTCAATCTATCAATATACCATTACACATGAATGGGTTGTATCTGATAATTGTGGAAATGAGGCAACCTTCTCTCAAATTATTAATGTAACCGTAGAAGATCCATTTGATGCTATTCCATATGCAATTTGTACAGAAGAGGAGCCTATAAATTTATTTACTATATTAGACGATTCAATTCCTACAAATGGAACTTGGATAGAGATTACAAATTCAGGTGGATTAGCTGGTAATATTTTTAATCCTGAAAATGTTCAACTTGGCTATTATACTTTACAATATATTGTTTCACAAGAAGATAGTGATTGTCCGATGATATATGAAATCTATCTTAATGTTAATGATGATTGTGTAGTTTTAGCTGCATGTGATATTACCGTTTATAATGCGGTTTCACCAAATGATGATGAGTCAAACGAAATATTATTAATTGATGGTATTGAATGTTATCCTGATAATACGGTTGAAATATACAACCGTTGGGGAATATTAGTTTATGATGAACAAGGCTATGATAATGCATTAAAATCTTTTAAAGGTAAATCTGAAGGTAGAAATACATTTAATAAAAACGAACTTTTACCAGATGGAACTTATTTCTATATTTTGAAATATACGGATGAAGAAAATAAAAAGCATGATAGATCAGGTTATTTATACCTTAACCGTTAAGAATTGAATTATGGCAACTAAAAATATGAACATGATGAAAACATATATCACTACAATTTGTGCATTCATTTTACATGGGTTGTGCTATTGTCAACAGGATTCTCAATATACCCAATATATGTATAATACAGCTAACGTAAACCCTGCCTATGCGGGTTCTAGAGGTACGTTAACTGCTTTTCTTCTACATAGAAATCAATGGGTGGGCTTAGATGGAGCACCTGTAACAAATAATTTTACCGTAAATTCTCCTCTTGGTGATTCAAATTTTGGTATTGGAGTTTCTTTTACAAATGATAAAATTGGACCAACTTCTGAAAACGAAATTTCTGCTGATTTAGCTTATTTTATTCAAATTTCTGAAAATTATAAATTATCTCTTGGATTAAAAGGTACGGCTAATCTATTTAACTTAGATGTCAATAAATTAACTATTTATGATCCATTAGATCCGCAATTTCAAAACGTTGATACCGAATTTTCACCAAACGTTGGCGCTGGATTGTATTTGTTTTCTGAAAATACTTATGTTGGCTTGTCTGTTCCTAATTTCTTTGAAAGTTATCGTTATAACGACAATAATGTTGCTATTACTAAAGAAAAAATGCACTTTTACTTTATTGCAGGTCATGTTTTCGAACTAAATCCAAACTTAAAATTCAAACCAGCATTAATGACAAAAGTAGTTGAAGGCTCTCCTTTACAAGCAGATATTACCGCTAATTTCTTATTATTTGACAAACTAACACTTGGAGCTGCTTATCGATGGGATGCTGCCGTGAGTGGATTAGCTGGATTTCAAATTTCGGATTCTTGGTTTATTGGATATGGTTATGATATGGAAACTACTAAATTAGCTAGATATAATTCAGGTTCACACGAAATATTTCTTCGTTATGAACTTTTCAATAGAACACGCGTTTCTGCACCTAGATTCTTTTAAACGATATGATTATGAAAGCAAAATATACTTTAATTTTACTTGTAGGCATAACACTTTCAGCCTTTGGACAATCGTCTAAATTAAAAACTGCCGATAAAAAATACGACACTTTTTCCTATATCGATGCAATTGAGATTTATGAAAAAGTAGCTGAAAAAGGTTACAAATCTGCTGATTTATTTCAAAAATTAGGAAACGCCTATTATTTCAATGGAGAATTAGATAAAGCCGCCAAATGGTATGGTGATTTATTTGAGCTTAATCAAGAAGTAGATCCAGAATACTATTTTAGATATGCACAAGCTTTAAAATCTCAAGAAAAATATGATAAAGCCAATGAGTACATGGAACTCTTCAATCAGAAAACCAACGATAACAGAGGAAAATTATTTGCCCAAAACAAAGATTATGTAGCTAATATTGATGCCGTTTCAGGAAAATACACAATGGATAAAACAGAAATCAACTCTGAATTTTATGACTACGGACCTTCTTTTTTGGGTGATCAAATTGTGTTTACATCTTCTCGAAGTGAAGGAAATTCTTCTTCAAGAATCCATGATTGGACCAATCAAAATTTTACCGATTTATTTGTAGCCACAATAGATAATAACGGAAAATTAGGTGGTGTTGAAAATTTTTCAAAAGAAATTAACACCAAATTCAATGAGTCATCCCCTATTTTTACTAAAGATGGTAAAACAATGTATTTTACTAGAAATAATTATAATAATGGTAAAAAAGGAAAAAGTGATGATAAAGTTAGTATTCTTGAAAAAATTTATAAAGCCGAACTAATTAACAACGAATGGACAAATATTACAGAACTTCCTTTTTGCAATGACAATTATAAAACAGCACATCCAGCTTTGAGTCCAGATGAAAAAACAATGTATTTTGCTTCTGATATGCCAGGAAGTTATGGAATGTCTGATTTATATAAAGTAAACATTGATTCGAATGGAAATTTTGGAACACCAGAAAATTTAGGAACTACAATTAATACAGAAGGACGAGAAACTTTTCCGTTTATTGATGCAGACAATACTTTATTTTTTGCCTCTGATGGCCACCCAGGTTTAGGAGGTTTAGATGTATTTGAAAGTAAATTAGAAAATAAACAATATTCAAAACCGCAAAATATTGGCAAACCAATTAATAGTTCAAAAGATGATTTTGGTTATACCAATAAAGAAAAACTTGGCTTCTTTACATCTAACAGAGAAGGCGGAACTGGATATGATGACATTTACACATTTACTATATGTACACATACACTAAGTGGATTAATTAAAGATATTGATAATCAACAAATTTTACCAAATTCAAAAGTTGTATTATTTGATGAAAACATGACTAAAATTAGTGAAACAACATCTTCAGATAAAGGATATTATGAGTTCAAATTAGATTGTAATAAAAAATACTTTATTAGAGCTTCTAAAGAAGAATATGAGACTGCTGAAAAAACATTCAATCCAGCAACAACGTCTGGAAAATCGGAATTGGATATAGCATTAAAACGCAATATTATTCCAATTGAAAAAGGAACCGACTTAGCAAAAGTATTGAATATAAGTATCATTTATTTCGATTTAGACAAATGGAATATTCGCCCTGATGCAGCTGAAGATTTAGAAAAAATTATTGCGGTAATGAAACAATATCCTACCATGGTGGTTGACATTCGTTCGCATACCGATAGTCGCCAAACGCATCAATACAATGAATTACTTTCTGATAGAAGAGCAAAATCTACATTAGAGTTTATGGTAAAAAATGGCATCGAGCGCAACCGTTTAACTGCAAAAGGCTATGGTGAAACACAACTATTAAACAATTGTGCCGATGGAGTAAATTGTAGCGAAGAAGAGCATCAAAAAAATCGTAGAAGCGAATTCATTATCATAAAAATGTAAACACCTAAACCACACAAAGCTAGCAGTTATTTATAAAGAAAATAGCTGCTTTTTTATGTGAAAAATGTTGTATATCTTTGAGATGTTTACTAGTTAGTGGAAATCCAAAAAGAAAATCGAAGTGGAAGACAAAATCCTAAATACATACGAAGAATTATTAAAATTTTCAAATTCAATTTTGAACTTAGGAAGTCCAATAATTGACTCTCGAATTGAAGATTTTGAAAACAAAATTGAATATAAACTGCCGAAGGATTTTAAATATTTTATTAAAAAAAACAATGGTTTTTCTTTAAGTGTAACAGAAGTATATGGAATTGGAAAAGAGTTTTTGAATTCTTCACTTGATGAAATATATGATTTTGAACATAATGAAGTCGGTAATCCTATGCCAAAATATTTTTTACCATTTTCACCTGATGGGTATGGAAATCATTATTGTATAGATTTATCTCGAATTGAAAATGAGATATGTCCAATTGTATTTTGGCAACACGATTGTAATTATGAAAATATTTCCAAAGTAGAAACTTGTAATAAAAACTTTGTTGAATGGATTAACGAAGTAATGATTGAATGGACTCTTGGAGAATATAATTTTGACGGAACAGAAAAGTAAAAATGGGCTATCCGCTATCACACGTTTAGCGCAATTGCAAATTTTGTAGTAAATTCACGTTTATATTTTGCAAGAAATAGTATCTTAGTGGAACATTAAGCAGTTACGAAGTTCGCCAAACGTTAACTCACAAAAAAAGCAGCTATTCTCTCAAATAGCTGCTTTTTTTTTATAAACAAACATGAAATCTTATTTTTTAATAAACATATTGGTATAGTATTTTTTACCATCAGCATCCATTTTGATTGATGCTCCAAAATGTGTATAATTTCCTTCTAAATTAGCTTTATGACTTGGACTGTTTACCCAAGCGGCTACTGTAGATTGAGCTGATGAATAGGCATAGGCAACGTTTTCTCCTACTCTAGCCGCTCCAAGAACTTCTTGTAAATTGGCTTTTCTTTCTTCAAATCCATCATGGTTTACATCATGAATAGCAATCATATATTCATTATGCTCATTTGATTTGTATGAAATATGTTCAATGATTTGTAATGCATTTAATCCAACAGAAACTCTGTAAGCATTCACTTCGTCTAATAATTCTAATTCAGCGGCTGAATGGGAATAATTTTTTTCAGTTTCATTCGAGCCAGAAACACTTTCTGAATCTGATGAACATGAGGTTAATAATGGTAGGGAGATTGTAAGGGCAAAAAAGGTGATCATTATTTTTTTCATAATTTCCTTGTTTAAGAAACACTCTGCCAAAAAATAAAAAAATCGACTAAGTGTTTGATTTACAAGACAAATGTACGTAATCGTCGATAACATGCAAATAAAATCGATGAAATACACTAAAATTTAACATATTAACACCTTGTAATTCAAATACTTACAATTTTACTTACAAAAAATAAAAAATCTCGCCAAAGTTTGACAGGATGTAAATGTAAAAACATATAAAATTGATAATCAAGGTGATAATCGTTCAATTTTCCAGTTATAATCTTCTTGTAATTGATATCTTATGCGATCATGCAAACGATTAGGACGACCTTGCCAAAATTCTACTTCAACAGGTCTAACGATAAAACCTCCCCAATGTGCTGGACGAGGAATCTCTTTTCCTTCAAAATCTTTTTCTAATTGTTTTAAATTATTTTCCAAAAAAGTTCTATCCGGAATTACATCACTTTGTGGAGAAACAATAGCTCCAAGTTTACTGCCATCTGGTCTAGAGGCAAAATAATTATCTGATATATTTGCAGCCGTTTTTTCTGCAATCCCTTTAATAATTATTTGACGCTCAACTGTAGGCCAAAAAAATGATAAACAAATATTAGGATTGTTTAAAATTGCTTTTCCTTTTTCAGAATTATAATTGGTGTAAAAAATGAAACCCTCCTCATTGAACTTTTTGAGCAATACCACTCTTGATTTTGGAAATCCATCCAAGCCTATAGTCGAAACGGTCATTGCATTCACTTCATCTGCAGCATTTAATTCTTCTGCTTCATAAAACCATTTGTGAAAAAGATTTATAGGGTCATCTGGAATTTGATTTTCCAGTAACTCACTTTTTTCATAGGATTTTCTGTAATTACTTAAATCTTTCATCTTTCTATTTGTAGAATTTGGAAGTACTAAAATACGAATTCTTTGCCATCATCGGCTAAAAGTACATTCTCAAAAACAGTTTGTGCTTCCGTTTTAAATGGCTCAATAGAACCATATCTTGTAGAATAATGTCCTAAAATTAAATGCTTTACATTGGCAAGCTTAGCAATTTGTGCAGCTTCTTTTGCTGTTGTATGCTTGGTTTTTTCAGTATAATGCGCTTCTGAATCTAGAAAAGTTGCTTCGTGATACAATACATCTACATCTTTTATAATCGGTACAATCGATTCATCATACAAAGTATCGCTACAAAAAGCATAACTCATTGTAGCATCTGGAGGCAATGAAAGTAATTCATTATCAATTACTTCACCAGAATCTAAAGTCACACTTCCACCCGATTTGATTTTATCAAAATAACATTTTTCTATTTTATATTTTGCAACGGCTTCAATATTCAAATGACGTTTTCCTACTTTTTCCTGAAACAAAAATCCGTTCGTATACACACGATGATTTAGTGGAATAGTTTTTACAATTACCGTCTCGTCCTCAAAAATGACTTCACTTGCTGTAGATTCTAATTCATGAAAATATAAATTATATCCAGTAAACGAACCCGAAGCTCGTAATTGCAATAAAATAATTTCTTTGATTCCTTTTGGACCATAAACGTGTAAATCATTTTCGCGATTTAGCAACATAAACGTCGAAATCAAACCAATTAAACCATAAAAATGATCTCCGTGTAAATGGGAAATAAAAATATGATTAATACGAGAAAACTTGATTTTATGCTTGCGCAATTGCACTTGCGTTCCTTCGCCACAATCAATTAGAAACAAATGGTTTTTCATCTCTAAAACTTGTGATGTTGGATTTGTTATGGTTCTTGGGGTGGCTGCATAACAACCGAGTATTTGTAGTTTCATTTTTTAGTGTTCAGTCGCAGTTTTCAGTCGCAGTTACTGAATACTGTAAACTGAGACTGTAAACTTTTATTAAAATCCTAAATCGCGTTCAATTTCATCCATTTCAATCATGTCATGTGCTTCTAAAACTGAAGGAACTACATTCAAATAGCTGGGTACTTTGTCAAAATCAATTGCATCAGAAACTATAATCATTGATTTTTTTGCCTTTTTATGATTTTTTGCCAATTCTTTAAAATGAACTAAATCTCCATTGGAAATTGCTTTGTCATGCGATAAGTCCAAAATTAAATTTTGACCTTGAAATACACGATATTCATTGGTAATCTTTCCAACAAAAGCTTCAATATTATTTTGCGTGTCTTTGATGATAGTGGTATGTCCTTTTTGATCGACTTTCATTTGTTGAATTTCTGATTTTATGCTAAGATACTAATTTTTAATCTTACTTGCCAATAAATAAATCACTGCCATACGAACCGCTACTCCATTTTCTACTTGCTCCAAAATAACCGATTGTTGTGAATCAGCTACATCTGAAGTAATCTCCACACCTCTGTTAATTGGTCCTGGGTGCATAATTACAATTTCTTTATTTAGCGAATCTAACAATTCTTTAGTTACACCATATTGCTGTGAATATTCTCTTGTAGTTGGGAAATAGCTCACATCTAAACGCTCATTTTGAACACGTAACATATTTGCTACATCACACCATTCTAAAGCTTTACGTAAATTTGGCTCAACTGTTACTCCAAGTGATTCAATGTATTTTGGAATTAATGTTTTTGGTCCGCACACTTTCACTTCTGCGCCTTGCATTTGTAAAGCAAAGATATTGGACAAGGCTACTCTTGAGTGTAAAATATCGCCAACGATTACGATTTTCTTTCCGCCTACATCGCCTAATTTTTCTCTAATCGTAAAACTATCCAATAAGGCTTGAGTTGGATGTTCGTGTGCTCCATCACCAGCATTTACAATACTTGCCTTTACATTTTGTGATAAAAAATGAGCAGCTCCTGGGCTACTGTGACGCATCACCACCATATCTACTTTCATAGATAAAATGTTGTTAACCGTATCAATTAAAGTTTCTCCTTTTTTAACCGAAGATTGCGCTGCTGAAAAACTAATCACATCTGCTGAAAGTCGTTTTTGAGCTAATTCAAAAGATAATTTAGTTCTTGTACTGTTTTCAAAGAAAATGTTGGCAATCGTAACATCTCGTAAAGATGGTACTTTTTTAATTGGTCGATTAATTACTTCTTTGAAATGGTCAGCCGTTTCGAAAATTAAATCAATATCTTGTTTGGTAATGTGTTTTATTCCGATTAAATGATTTACTGATAATTCTTTCATTTATATGTAGTTGTGTGTTTGTAGTTATGTTATTTTGTGATTAGATAAACGGCATCTTCTCCATCGTTTTCAAGCCATTTTACTAATACTTTTTCGTTGTTTATAGCATCTACTTGTCTTCCTCTATAATCAGGTTGAATAGGTAAATGACGGCTAAATCTTCTGTCAATTAAAGTTAATAATTCTACTTCTGATGGTCTTCCAAAGGATTGAATCGCTGTTAAAGCTGCATTGATACTTCTTCCAGTATATAAAACATCATCAATAAAGACTACTTTTTTATCTTCAACTAAAAAATCAATTTGGGTTTTGTTAGCTTCCAATGGTTTTTCGCCTCTTCTGAAATCATCACGAAAGAACGTAATATCTAAAAATCCCAATTGAATGTTGGATACTTGATACTCTGATTCTAAAATTTGTTTGATTCTTTCGGCTAAAAATTTACCTCTAGGTTGTAAACCTATTAAGATAGTATTTGAGAAATCTAAATGATTTTCAATTAGTTGACAAGCTAATCGATGCAAGATAATGTGTACTTCTTTTGAAGTGAGCAAAACTTTTTGACTCATAGTGTGTTGTTTGTACAAATTTAGAATTTATATTTCTAATAGCAATTGTAATGTAAAAAAAATCCCGTTACTAAAATTAGCAACGGGAATGATATTAAGAATACATTTTTTGTCTCAATTCTTTGATTTTATCATCTTCTAAATATTCATCGAATGTCATGTATCTGTCGATAGCACCATTTGGTGTTAATTCTAAGATTCTGTTGGCAACTGTTTGCGCAAATTCGTGGTCATGCGTTGTAAATAAAACCGAACCTTTGAAATTATTTAATGAATTATTAAAAGCCGTAATCGACTCTAAGTCCAAGTGATTCGTTGGTTCGTCTAACATTAAAACGTTTGCTCTAATCATCATCATTCTTGACAACATACAACGTACTTTTTCTCCTCCAGATAAAACGTTACATTTTTTTAAGGCTTCTTCTCCAGAGAAAATCATTTTTCCTAAGAATCCACGAACATAAACTTCATCACGTTCTTCTTCTGTTTTTGCCCATTGACGTAACCAATCTACCAAGTTTAAATCAACTCCATCAAAAAACTCATGATTTTCAACTGGCAAATACGATTGTGTTGTAGTAATTCCCCAATCAAATGTTCCTGAATCAGGTGTCATTTTATTATTTAAGATTTCATAAAAAGCGGTTGTAGCTCTCGAATCTTTAGAGAAAACTACAATTTTATCGCCTTTCGCCATGTTTAAATCTACATTTTTAAACAACGTTTCACCATCTATAGAAGCTGCTAAATTTTGTACATTTAAAATTTGATCTCCTGCTTCTCTTTCTGTATCAAAAATGATGGCTGGATATCTTCTGCTTGAAGGTTTAATCTCGTCTAAATTTAATTTTTCAATCATTTTTTTACGAGAAGTAGCTTGTTTTGACTTTGCTACGTTTGCACTAAAACGACGGATAAATTCTTCTAATTCAGCTTTTTTCTCTTCAGCTTTCTTATTCTGTTGTGCTTTTTGACGGGCTGCTAATTGCGAAGATTCGTACCAAAACGTGTAATTTCCAGAATAATGTGTGATTTTTCCAAAATCAATATCCGAAACGTGTGTACAAACCGCATCTAAAAAGTGACGGTCATGAGATACAACTAATACTGTGTTTTCATAATTCGCTAAGAAATTCTCTAACCAACCAATGGTCTCAAAATCCAAGTCGTTGGTAGGCTCATCCATAATCAACACATCTGGATTTCCAAATAAAGCTTGTGCTAATAACACACGAACTTTTAGCTTTCCGTCCAAGTCACCCATTAATGTATAATGATGTTCTGCTCCTATTTCTAAGTTAGACAACATTGTAGCCGCATCACTTTCTGCATTCCAACCGTTCATTTCGTCAAATTGCAATTGCAATTCTCCGATTCTGTTGGCGTTTTCATCTGTATAATCGGCATATAAAGCATCCATTTCAGATTTAATAGCATGCAATACTTTATTTCCCATCAAAACTGTTTCTAAAACAGTATATTCGTCAAATAAGTTGTGATTTTGGTTTAAAACCGACATACGTTTTCCTGGCTCAAGAATAACTCTTCCTGAAGTTGGCTCCATCTCTCCTGCAATGATTTTCATGAAAGTAGATTTCCCAGCACCGTTGGCTCCAATGATTCCGTAGCAGTTACCTTGTGTGAAAGTTGTATTTACTTCATCGAATAAAATTCGTTTCCCAAATTGAACCGATAAATTTGAAACTGTTAACATTTTTGTATTTTTTTATAAAACTGTTGCAAAAGTAGTAAAAATAGTAGATTTTTGAACGCTTTATTTAGAATAAATATAGGTTTATTTTAACTGAACATTAACAAGCTAGTTTGAATATATCCAATACATTTGTTTTAGAAATTAATAATCTATTGAATGATTAAGAATTACATAAAATATTTTTTGCCCCTATCTATTGTTGTTTTCTCTACTTTAACCTCTTGTAAAAAGACATTTGAAGCGGAGAACTATGTGGCCTATTTTGGTGGCGAAGTACAAAATCCTCAATCAAAGTTTGTGCTATTTCTTAAAGATAACGAAGTTATTGATACTATTTATTTAGACAAAAACAATCGTTTCATGCACAAGTTTGATTCTTTAGCTCCTGGTTTATATACTTTTAAACACGAGCCAGAGTATCAATATGTTTATTTTGACAAAAACGATAGTTTGATGGTTAGAATGAATGCATTCGATTTTGATAACTCAATCGTTTTTTGTGGTCGTGGCGATGAAAAGAACAATTTCTTAATGGAAATGTATCTTAAAAATGAAGAAGATAAAGCTACCATGTTTGATGTTTTTGATCGAAATGTAAAATCATTTATAAAAAATATTGATTCAAGTTTTGCAATTCGTAAATCTTTTTATTTAAAAAGACGTGCAGAAATTGGTTGGGATGAAAACTTTGATGCGGTTGCAAAAGCTAGTTTAGATTTTCATCATATTACAAAAAAAGAAATCTATCCTTACGCACACCAATTCAGAACAGGCGAAAACATTAGAACTTCTTTACCGTCCGATTATTATACACACAGAAAAGAAGTTGATTTTGAAAATAATAATTTGACTAATTTTTCTCCTTTTATAAAGTATATTAGTGTGATGTTGAATAATATTGCTTTTGAAAAAAACAAAGGTAGTATTGATGAAAACTCAATAGAAAACAACATTGAAAAACTAAACATTACCGATACACTAATCAAAAACAAAAAGGTAAAAAATGTTGTTCTTAATAACGTTGCTCTTATGTACTTGTTAGAAGATCAAAACATGTACAACAACCAAAAATTTATTGAGCGTTATTTACAACTTTCTACAGACAAAGAACAACAAAAAGAAGTAACCGAGATATATAATTCGGTACAAAATTTAAAAGTTGGCAATCATTTACCAATTATTGATCTTGTTGATGCCAACAATCAAAAAGTAGATTTAAAGGCTACAATTACAAAACCAACAGTACTTTATTTTTGGACAACTCATGCAGAATCACACTTAGTAATTGCTCATGATAAAATTAAAGAATTAAAAGAAAAATATCCAAACTACAATTTCATAGCCATTAATATTGATGATACCCAGCCTAACTGGAATAATGCCTTAAAAAAATATAAACTTAGCCCAACAAATGAATTACATGCAGTAAATTTTGAAGCAATTAGAAAGAAATGGGTAATTACTAAAGTGCATAGAATCATTATCTTAAATAATGATGGTACGATAAAAAATGGTTTTGCAAATTTATTTGACATGAATTTTGAAAACAATTTGAAATAAAAAAAGCGTTCTGAAATTCAGAACGCTTTTTTTTGTTTTATATACTTCAGAAATTATTTATTTCCTTTTTCGTAATCCGCAATAAACTGAGCAATTCCAATATCAGTTAATGGATGTTTTAACAATCCAGTAATTGATGATAAAGGTCCGGTCATAACGTCAGCACCAATTTTAGCACAGTTAATAACGTGCATGGTATGACGCACAGAAGCTGCTAAAATTTGAGTTTCAAATCCGTAGTTATCATAAATTTGACGAATTTCATCAATTAAATTTAAACCATCTGTAGAAACATCATCTAATCTTCCTAAGAAAGGCGAACAATATGTTGCTCCCGCTTTTGCCGCTAATAAAGCTTGTCCAGCAGAGAAAATTAAAGTTACATTCGTTTTAATTCCTTTATCAGAGAAATATTTACATGCTTTTACACCTTCTTTAGTCATAGGTAATTTCACTACGATTTGTTCGTGTAAATCAGCTAACTCCTCACCTTCTCTAATCATTCCTTCTAAATCCATTGCATTTACTTCTGCACTTACATCACCGTCAACAATGTTGCAAATATCTACGTAATGTTTTAGGATGTTATTTTTTCCTGTAATGCCTTCTTTAGCCATTAACGATGGGTTTGTAGTAACGCCATCTAAAATTCCTAATTCTTGTGCTTCTTTAATTTGCTCTAAATTAGCTGTGTCAATAAAAAATTTCATCTTTTTTAAATTTTAATGTATTGTGTGTTGTTTTGAAATGCAAAAGTAAGAAATCAAAATGCAATGGCAATGACAATTTCAAAAATCAATTTCAAAAACAAAATAATTCATTTAAACAATTGATATTGAACTTGATATTGAATTTTGATATTGTTAAAGCTTATAATGATTCATCAACATTTTTTCATACACCGTATCCGGTAAAATGCGTTTTAGAACAATAGAAAACTTTTGCATGAAAGCCCCAACTTTATAATGTACTTTTGGTTTATCGGTTTGAATGATAGCAAAAATTGCTTCTGCCATTTCGTTTGGATTACTGCCGCTATCTACGTGTGAATCCATTTCTTTTAAGGTATTTCCGTAAGGAACTTCGTAGGCCGAACCTTTAACCACCGGAGCATGAAAACGTCCTGCTGCTATGTTTGTAGCAAAATCGCCTGGAGCTACATTAGTAATTTGAATTCCGAAGGATTTTACTTCCATTCGTAACGCTTCGGTGATTAATTCTAAAGCGCCTTTTGAAGCGGAATAAATGCCACGATAAGGCAATCCCATATAACCTGCAATTGAAGTAATATTGATAATTAAACCCGATTTTTGCGCACGCATTTGAGGTAAAACCGCTTTCATCACTTCAATTGGACCAAATAAATTCGTTTCGAAATTATTTCGGATTTCCTCTGTTGGGATTTCTTCAATTGGCCCTGTAATTCCTACTCCAGCATTATTAATTACTATATCTAAGCGTCCTGATTTCTGAATCACTTCTGCTACGCAATTTACAATACTTTGCTTATTGCGAACATCCAATGCTACCAATGGAAATATCGAATTTGCAATTTTTTCAGGATTTCGACTTGTACCATATACTACAAAACCTTTTTCATGCAAAAACTCGCCAATTGATTTTCCAATTCCTGAGGAACCACCAGTAATTAATACTACTTTGCTCATGATATTAAATTTGAATTGCAAATGTATTTAAAAAAAACACAACAAACTATACCAATTAAATAAGAAGAAATCGTGAGTTTTTTCATAATTTTTAATACATTAGCAGTCTCAAATTATTCAACACTAAATCATGAAAAATACAGCGTTAACGCACATTCACGAAAGTTTAGGAGCTAAAATGGTTCCATTTGCAGGATACAATATGCCTGTGCAATATGAAGGAGTAAATGCAGAACACGAAATCGTTAGAAATGGCGTAGGCGTTTTTGATGTTTCTCACATGGGAGAATTTTTCTTAAAAGGAGAAAACGCATTAGCATTAATTCAAAAAGTAACCTCAAATGATGCTTCAAAATTAGTTGATGGAAAAGCGCAATATTCTTGTTTACCAAATAACGAAGGTGGAATTGTTGACGATTTAATCGTATATAAAGTAGCTGACAATCACTATATGTTGGTTGTAAATGCTTCAAACATTGAAAAAGACTGGAATTGGATTTCATCTCACAATGATTTAGGAGTTGAAATGCAAAACCTTTCAGATGACTATTCATTGTTAGCAATTCAAGGACCTAAAGCTGCTGAAGCAATGCAATCGTTAACATCAATTGATTTAACAAATATGGGATATTATACATTCCAAATTGGTGATTTTGCAGGTAAAAATGATGTAATTATATCAGCAACTGGATATACTGGTTCTGGCGGATTTGAAATTTATTTTAAAAACGAAGACGCAGAATACATTTGGAACAAAGTTTTTGAAGCAGGTGCAGCATTTGGCATTAAACCAATTGGATTAGCGGCTCGTGACACATTGCGTTTAGAAATGGGATTCTGTTTGTATGGAAACGATATCAACGATACTACTTCTCCTTTAGAAGCTGGATTAGGTTGGATTACTAAATTTGATAAAGAATTTACCAATTCTGAAAATCTTAAAAAACAAAAAGAAGCGGGTGTTTCTAGAAAATTAGTAGGATTTGAAATGATTGAAAGAGGAATTCCTCGCCATGACTACGAAATTGCTGATGCAGCTGGAAATGTTGTAGGAATTGTAACTTCTGGAACACAATCTCCATCTATGGGAATTGCTATTGGAATGGGCTATGTACCAACCGCTTTAGCTACTCCAGATTCAGAAATTTATATTAGAATTAGAAATAAAGACATTAAAGCAAAAGTGGTTAAAATGCCTTTTTATAAAAAATAATCACTTTTTTTAATGATAAAATTCCTCTATTTCGCAGTGCTTTTTCAGTGTGGGCTTTTTGCTCAAAACGCTGAAAAAGCCTGCGTTACTATCAAAAAAATAAACACGTTAATTAAAGATAATCATTATAAACCTAAAGCAATTGATGACAGTCTTTCTGTATTTGTTTATGATAATTTTTTGGAGTATTTAGATGAAGAAAAAATATTATTTACTGAAACTGAAATTTCAAAATTAAAAAAACACCGCCTTAAAATTGATAACTACATTATTGATAAAGATTGTTCTTTTTTAGATGAAATTGCAAATACCTATAAAACTGCCTTACAAAGAACACTTTCAGTAGTTGAAGGACTTGAACAACAGAGTATTATTTTAAACACAAAGGATACTTTGTTTTTTACAAAAAAAAATGTGCGCTATTTGAAAGATGAAGCTGATGTAAAACGTTTTATAAAAAAGAAAATTACCTACGAAATACTTATCGATATAGCACAACAAAGCAAAGATAAAGATTCGCTAACTGCAAATTTTGCAACAATTTCTGAAATATCTAGAGCTAAAATATTTGAAAATTATAAATGCAAACTTAATGGCTTAATAAAAGAAGAAAAAACATTCTATAGTTCGTTTTTGAGTAGCTTTTATGTTGTGTACACCAATTTTTTTGACCCACATACTACTTACCTTTCTTACAATGATAAGGTTAATTTTATTTCATCAGTAAGTGCTGACAATAGTTCAATTGGGATTCTTTTTCAACTAGACGATAAAGACAATGTAATAGTTGCAGAAATTATTCCAGGAAGCCCAGCTTTTGATATAAATAAGATTGATACGGGTGATCAATTATTAAAAGTGAAGCACAAAAAAGATGAATTTTTTAGTAACTGTGCTTCTTTAGAAAAAATTTCTGAGTTACTTTCTTCTGATAACTTCAAAACTTTAGAAATTACTTTAAGAAAGAAAAATGGCGAAGTTTTTACAGTTTCATTAGAAAAGAGAATAATGAAAGCTACAGAAAACCTTGTTTATAGTTTTGTCATTGAAAATGCAGATAAAAAAGTTGGCTACATCAAAATTCCAAGTTTTTATAATGATGAAAATGGTACAAACACACTTTCAAATGATGTAGCTAGAGAAATCATTAAACTTCAAGAAGATAAAGTTAGCGGTATCATAATCGATTTAGATGATAACGGTGGTGGTAGTGTAACTGAAGCGATGAAATTAGTAGGAATGTTTATAGACATTGGTCCTATTGCTATTATGAACGATAAGTTTAATAATATTGAAACATTAAAAGACTATAATCGTGGTGTAGTTTATAATGGTCCAATGGTTGTAATTGTTAATGGATTTTCAGCATCTGCAAGCGAATTTTTTGCCAACGCAATTCAAGATTATAATAGAGGAATTATTGTTGGTAATCCAACTTACGGAAAAGCATCAATGCAAAGTATAATTCCTTTTGAAGAAACTTATTCAAATCAAGATTTTGTAAAAATTACAGGTCAAAAATTTTATCGCATTACTGGAAAAAGTAGTCAAAAAGAAGGCGTAATTCCGTCTGTTAAAATTCCTTATCTATTTAACGATTTATTACCTAGAGAATCCTCTTCTAAGAATGTGTTAGAAAATGATACCATTGTTCCTAAACTAAGTTTTAAAAAATGCACTAACGATTTCGCTATAGCTATTGAAAATAGTTCCAATAGAATTAAAAGCAATCCATATTTTACTGAAATTGAAAAGTTAAATAAAGACATCTATAGCTTTGTAAATGAAGAAAGAAAGCCTTTATTATTAAAATTTAGTACTGTTTTTGATGAAGTTCACAAATCGGATAAATTATATACAGAAACAGAAAAAATTAGCACTAAATCTTTTGGGCTACTTATCAAAAATAATTCATCAGATATCGAAAAAATAAAATTTGACGAATATCTCAAAAAAGATAACGCTGAAAAAATAAAACTCATTGATACAAATGGCCGCATTTATGAAGCCGTGAATATTATACATGATTTAACACACTAATTACGCAATTATGAAAAACATTTCTTATCTACTTGTTTGTTTTCTATTGACAGCAAACAATTTATTTTCACAAGATTTTAAAACACCTGTAGAATACCTAAACTACATTAGCAAAGAAGAAGATGCAATTTCTAAAAATATGTGGAAATACACCAAAACAATTGCACATTCAAAAAGCGCTCGAAAAATTGATGCTACAAGAAAAAACTTGGTAAAAAGTATTCAATTAGCTAAAGCCAATATTGCTAAACTTAAAAATGGTTACAAAGGCGACACAGAATATAAAGACCAAGTAATCAACTATTTATCGGTTTCTGAAATCATTATCAATGAAGATTATAGTAAAATTGTAGACATGCAAGAAGTTGCAGAACAATCTTATGATTTTATGGAAGCCTACATCATGACTAGAGATTTAGTGAATGCTAGAATGGATAAAGAACATGAAGTGGTGGTCGAAGGACAGAAAAAATTTGCCGAAAAATATAACATTACAATAACAGAAGGCGATTCTGAATTAGGTAAAAAAATGAAATTATCAAATGAAGTTTTTTCATACCATACCGAATTTTTTCTAATTTTCTTCAAATGTAACGTTACAGATGTAATGCTTTCAAAAGCTGTTGAGCAAAAAGATATTGCAGGAATTCAGCAAAATGCTAGTTCACTCCTACTATATACAGAAGAAGGTTTACAAAAATTAAGTCAAATGCAACCCTTTAAAAAAGATGCTACACTATTAGAAAGCACTAAAAAAAGTTTAGAAATGTATAAAAAGGTAGCTAATGAATATGCTCCTGAGGTTATTAATTTCTTATTGTTCAATACAAAATTTGAGGAAACAAAAGCTTCTTTAGAAAGAAAATCTGATAAAGATCGAACAAAAGAAGAAATTGACAACTTTAATCAAATGGTTAAAGACATCAATAAAAAAATCAACGATTACAATAAAATAAATACCAAATTCAACCAAGATAAAAACAACATGATTAATCAATGGAATGCTAGTGGAGACCAATTTATTTCTCGTCATGTTCCAAATGATTAATTTCTTGTTCAAACAATAAAAAAGTTTAATTTTGCCAAGAATTTAATAAATCACAATTTCTAACAAGAAACATACAATACAAAATGGGAAGAGCGTTTGAATTTAGAAAAGCCCGCAAAATGAAACGTTGGTCAGCAATGGCAAAAACGTTTACACGCATTGGAAAAGACATTGTAATGGCCGTTAAAGAAGGCGGACCAAATCCTGAAACCAACTCACGTTTAAGAGCAGTTATTCAAAATGCAAAAGCTGCCAATATGCCAAAAGATAACGTAGAACGCGCTATCAAAAAAGCATCAGATAAAGACACAGCTAACTTTAAAGAAGTCTTGTTTGAAGGCTATGCGCCTCACGGAATAGCGATTCTAATTGAAACTGCTACCGATAACAATAACAGAACAGTTGCTAATATTAGAAGTTACTTTAACAAATGCAACGGAACGTTTGGAACACAAGGTTCGGTAGAATTTATGTTTGATCATACGTGTAATTTTAGAATTCCAGCAGAAGGACAAGATGTGGAAGAATTAGAATTAGAAATGATTGATTTTGGTGTAGAAGAAATCTTTGCTGACGAAGACGGTATTTTAATGTACGCGCCTTTTGAAAGCTTTGGTGCTATCCAAAAAGAATTAGAATCTCGTGGATTAGAAATTTTATCTTCAGGATTTGAAAGAATTCCACAAGTAACCAAAGAATTAACACCAGACCAAGTAGCTGATGTTGAAAAACTATTAGAAAAAATTGAAGAAGATGATGACGTAATGAACGTTTATCACACGATGCAAGAAAGCGCAGAGTAATTCTTTTTTTATCTTATATACGAAATCCTCGCAAGAAATTGTGGGGATTTTTTTATATATTAGCGTAATTGAAATACACATTATGATAAAATTAATTAGTTCGAATTAATTCTCTAAAACCTAACAAAATCAGCAATTAACAAAACAAATGAAAAGAAAATATTTCAATAAATACGTTTATTTACAATGTGTAATTCTATTTTTCCTGTTCTCTTGTAACGATAACGAAAAGGAGATTAATCTTGGTAATAATTTTTTTTATATTCCATCTCAAGAAATAATTTTTGATGTTACAACTTTTGATGGAAATGGAATATATCTATGTGAAAACAATAAAAAAATTCCTGTTATTTTACCTGAAATTGAAGAATATAAATACAATTCAGATTTTATTATAATTAAACAAAATTTCAATAACGAACAGACAAAACGCTTAATAGAAAACATGTTATTTATGCCTAAAGTATATTTCACATATGACAAAAATTATATTAAACTGAATGAAGACTATTTAGCAAAATTAGATCAGACAAAACAAAACAGTATTTACTCTGAAAAATTCACTAATGAACTTTTAAAAAATTCAACTGAAATTCAAAAAATGAAGATTAACAAGGAAAATTTTTATATAATTGAGAAAAAAGAATTAAAAATTTATGGCCCATTAAGCGTCAGTGAATTTGAAATCGCTAAACAGAATTTTAAAATAAATTTGAATTTTGATTAAATGAACTGGACTGTTTCAAAAATTGTTAGAAAATGGAAATTTGATTCTAAAAATCAAATTTTAAATCTTTATTTCAATAGAAAATTAAGGCATTCATTCCGAATTGATTCTCAGAAAAAAGATAGTTTAATTTGTAAATCAGAAAACAATGATAAAAATGAATCCATAGTAAATCTATTGATATTAAAATTAATCAGAATAAATTAATATATACTATACCACGAAACTGTATTCCGTAATCTTAAAAATAAAATGTACACAAAATTATACTTACAATATCTCAATTTCTTGAAATTAAAAAAGAATATAGATCCAACGTTTAATGCAAGTTGTATTGTGTTTTTGTCACAATGTGTTCATTTTTTTCTCGGAATGCTAATTTTGAGTAAACTATTTGATTTTAAAATTTCTAGCTTTAGCAGTGACAACTCATCTAATAGATTGTTTTTCATGCCAGTTGCCGCTATTTGGCTTTATTTAGTCCATAAAACATTTTCTGCTAAATCTAAAAAAGTTGATTTTAAAAAAGAGAAAATTTATGAACTAAATAATCTTCAATTTCTTATTTTAGTTGTAGTTACTATACTAATTCCACTTTATTTTATTATTATACTTTCTGGTGGACAAATATGGAAGTAATTAAAAAGTATTGCTAAAAACAATTTTTAAAAAGAACATAAATAAGACAAAATGGAGGTAAAACCCGATGGCGTGAAATTATCAAATAACATTATCAAAAAAATAATATGAAAATCCTAATTTTATTCTTTCTCATATTTACAAATAGTTATTCTCAAGATTTTATAGGTAAATGGAAAATCATTTCACTTGAAGATAAAACAATTTACGTAAATAAATTAACCGATTCTATCTATATTAAAGATTCTAATAGTAAAACCACTATTAAAGAATTGAAAGAAATGTCTGAGCAATTTATTTATCCAACAACATTTATCTTTGGCGAAAATGGAGATTTTGAAAGTTATAATCCACTAGAAGGAATTTCTAAAGGAAATTTTGTGGTAGATAGAGAAAAAAAAATACTTACAATAATTGAAGCTAATGGAAAACGAAATGAAGCAATATTTTTATTTAATAATGGAATCCTATTTCTTCAACCAATAAAAGAAAAAGGTGAAACAAAAATTGGTTTCAGAAAAGAATAAAATAAACCAGATACTAATGGAATTGAATTCCATACCTTCAAAAAATTAATCTATTTTTTCGTAAATTAGTAATAAAAAACATGGCAGATAATTTTGTATCGTTACATCGCGTAGTAACGGCTCCACCTGAAAAGGTGTTTCGTGCATTTACAGACAAAAATGCAATGGCTTCGTGGATTCCACCGTATGGTTTTTTGTGTGAGGTTCACAGTATGGATGTGAAAATTGGCGGCGGTTTTAAAATGTCATTCATCAATTTTACAACGGGTAACGGGCATTCTTTTGGTGGAAAATATTTAGATATCAAACCAAACGAGTTTATAAAATACACCGACACTTTTGATGACCCCAACTTACCAGGCGAAATGACAACTTCGGTTTGGTTGAAGGCTGTTTCTTGTGGCACAGAAATCAAAATACTACAAGAGAATATTCCAGCAATGATTCCTACTGAGATGTGTTATTTAGGTTGGCAAGAATCTCTAGAAAAATTAAAAAAATTAGTAGAACCTAATATTCCAGATAATTAAAACTAACTAAATATCAAAAAAGGTTGCTTTTAAAATATAATACTTGAAAACTCCGTCACTTCTCGGAGTTTTTTTTATATTTGGTTCAAACAAAAAATCACTCAATGAAAAAAATTCAATTTCTTCTATTTTGTTGCAGCTTTATATTTTTCTGCAATTTTGGAACCGCTCAAATCAAGGATTGCAAAAAGTTTAAAAATGGAACTTTTAAATTAGTAGATAAAAACTCTGGAACAACTTACATTATAAAGCGTAAAGGCGATATTCAGTATGAAGAAATCGAAGGTAATTCTAAACAACTTAGTTTTCATATTAAATGGATTGATGACTGCAAATACACTGTTTTACCAACCAAAGAAACAATGGATTATGATGCTAGATTTGCGGGATTATTAGTTATTGAAATTATAGAAGTTCGTGAAAAATCTTATATAATGAAAGCCACAATGCCTGATTATCCTAATTTTGTAATGGAAAGCGAAATGTTATTAATGGAATAAAAAAAAACGCTATTGATTTGATTCAATAGCGTTTTTTTATTTATAATTTCTTGTATTAATCTTCTATATCTATTTGAAAACTATTTAAGAAAGAAATTGATTTTTCAATATCATAATGTAAAATTCTATCTTCTGAAACAAAAGGAACTTCCTCACGATACGATTTTACAAAACTTTCTATAAATTCACTCGATTTTAAAGGTCTTCTAAATTCCAATGCTTGCGATGCGTTTAACAACTCTATTGCTAAAATTCGCTCCAGATTATCAACAATACGCAGCGCTTTTGTAGCTGCATTAGCTCCCATGCTCACATGATCTTCTTGTCCGTTTGAAGAAACAATACTATCAATGCTAGCCGGAGTTGCTAATTGTTTATTTTGACTAGCGATACTTGCTGCTGTATATTGAGGAATCATAAATCCTGAATTCAATCCTGGGTCGTTCACTAAAAATGCAGGTAATCCTCTTAAACCCGAAATTAATTGATAGGTTCTTCGCTCTGAAATACTTCCTAATTCCGACAAAGCAATTCCTAAAAAATCTAAAGCTAAAGCTAAAGGCTGTCCGTGAAAATTTCCACCAGAGATAATTAAATCCTCTCCAACAAATACATTTGGATTATCAGTTACCGAATTTACTTCTGTACGAAAAACTCTTTTTACATAATCAATAGCGTCTTTTGAAGCACCATGTACTTGCGGCACACATCTAAACGAATAAGGATCTTGAACATGTACTTTAGGTTGTGCAATAATTTCGCTGTCTTCTAAAATATCTCTAAAAAATTCAGCCGTTTTAATTTGTCCTTTATGTGGCCTTATTAAATGAATTAAATCTGTAAAAGGCTCTATTCTTCCATCAAATCCCTCTAATGAAATTGCAGCAATAACATCCGCCAAATAAGACAACTTACATGATTTAAGCAAAGTATAAACACCATAAGCACTCATAAATTGTGTACCATTTAATAAAGCTAAACCTTCTTTAGATTGCAAAACAATGGGTTGCCATCCCATTTTTTCCAAGACTTTATTTGCTGGTTGTCTAAATCCATCATGATATACTTCTCCTTCACCCAATAAAGGCAATGATAAATGTGCTAAAGGTGCCAAATCACCAGAAGCACCTAATGAACCTTGCGTATAAATTACTGGGAAAATATCATTATTATAAAAATCAATCAACCTATCAACAGTAACTAATTGCACACCAGAATGACCATAACTCAATGACTGAATTTTAAGCAACAACATTATTTTTACAACCTCACTCGGCACTTCCTCCCCTGTTCCACACGCATGTGATTTCACAAGATTCTCTTGAAGTTTTGATAAATTTTCATTAGAAATCTTTACATTACAAAGCGAGCCAAATCCTGTATTAATTCCATAAATAGGATCGCTATGTGATTGCATTTTATCATCTAAATACTTTCTGCACTTTTCAATATTAACTCTTGCTTCTTCTGATAAAGCTAATTTTTGCCCTTGAAAAATAATTTCATTGATTTTTTCTAAAGAAAGTAAATCAGAACTGATATAATTTATGGTTTCCATTGTAAAATTTTAAAGTTCAAAATTCCGTAAACCAACCTAAAAAAGCAAATATTACTTTTACTATTTTCAAGATTAATATACGAAATAATGAAAATACTGCAAAAAATGACATCTTGTCAGTACGTTTTTTACTGACAAAACAAATATCCTGACATTTTTAATCTAAATCGTAGTTGGCACAATCATTGAATTAGAGTCATCGAGTTTAAAATTGAAATTTAAAATCTAACTAGTATAAAAATGAGTAAAATTATTGGAATCGACTTAGGAACAACCAACTCATGTGTGGCTGTTATGGAAGGTGGAGAACCTGTTGTAATTGCAAACGCAGAAGGTAAAAGAACAACACCATCTGTAATTGCTTTTGTAGAAGGTGGAGAAATTAAAGTTGGAGATCCGGCAAAAAGACAAGCAGTAACTAACCCAACAAAAACGATTGCTTCGGTAAAACGTTTTATGGGTAACAAGTATACTGAAAGTGCAAAAGAAGCTTCAACAGTAGCTTACAAAGTGGTTAAAGGAGACAACGATACACCTCGTGTTGATATCGATGGTCGTTTATATACACCACAAGAATTGTCTGCAATGACACTTCAAAAAATGAAAAAAACAGCTGAAGATTATTTAGGTCATTCAGTTTCTGAAGCAGTTATTACTGTTCCAGCTTACTTTAACGATGCACAACGTCAAGCTACAAAAGAAGCGGGTGAAATCGCTGGTTTAAAAGTAATGCGTATCATCAATGAGCCTACAGCAGCAGCTTTAGCTTATGGATTAGACAAACAAGGAAAAGACCAAAAAATCGCAGTTTACGATTTAGGTGGTGGTACTTTTGATATTTCTATCTTAGAATTAGGAGACGGAGTTTTCGAAGTATTATCTACAAACGGAGATACACACTTAGGTGGAGATGATTTTGACCAAGTAATTATCGATTGGTTAGCTAACGAATTCAATACTGCTGAAGGTGTTGATTTACGTAAAGACCCAATGGCATTACAACGTTTAAAAGAAGCGGCTGAAAAAGCTAAAATTGAATTATCAGCTTCTACTCAAACAGAAATCAACTTACCATATGTAACAGCTACGGCTTCTGGACCAAAACACTTAGTGCAAACGTTAACAAGAGCTAAATTCGAACAATTAGCTGAAACTTTAGTAAAACGTTCTATGGAACCAGTTGCTAAAGCGTTAAAAGATGCTGGTTTATCAGTTTCTGATATCGACGAAGTAATTTTAGTTGGAGGTTCAACTCGTATTCCTGTTATCCAAGAACAAGTGGAGAAATTCTTCAACAAAAAACCATCAAAAGGAGTTAATCCTGATGAAGTAGTAGCAATTGGAGCTGCAATTCAAGGTGGAGTTTTAACAGGAGAAGTAAAAGACGTATTGTTATTAGATGTTACACCACTTTCATTAGGTATTGAAACTATGGGAAGTGTTATGACAAAATTAATTGAGTCTAATACTACAATTCCAACAAGAAAATCACAAGTTTTCTCAACAGCAGCAGATAACCAACCATCGGTAGAAATCCACGTTTTACAAGGAGAAAGACCAATGGCAAATGATAACAAAACAATTGGTCGTTTCCATTTAGATGGTATTCCACCAGCACCAAGAGGAGTTCCTCAAATTGAAGTAACTTTCGATATTGATGCGAATGGTATCATCAAAGTTTCTGCTACAGATAAAGGAACTGGTAAATCTCATGATATTCGTATCGAAGCTTCTTCAGGTTTAACTCCAGAAGAAATCGAAAGAATGAAAAAAGATGCTGAAATGAATGCTGAAGCAGACAAATTAGCTAAAGAAAGAGTAGATAAGTTAAACGAAGCTGATTCAATGATTTTCCAAACAGAAAGTCAATTAAAAGAAATTGGTGATAAATTAACTGCTGAACACAAAACAGCTATCGAATATGCTTTAACTGAGTTGAAAATGGCTCATGAGAATCAAGATTTAGAAGCTATTCAAAAAGGTTTAGACAACGTAAATGCAGCTTGGAAAACAGCTACAGAAGAAATGTACAAATCACAAGAACAAGGAGCTTCTCAAGCTGAGCCACAAGCAAACGCTTCAGGAGACCAAACACAAGATGTAGATTTCGAAGAAGTGAAGTAATCTATAAATTGTAATAATTTAAAAACCGAGTCAGTATTGATTCGGTTTTTTTATTTTAAAAAAATCAAGCATATCTATTTTTTTGTATATTAGGAACTTAATTCAACAACCTACTATTATGAAAAAAGTCTTTCTATTTCTTGCATTGGTACTAATTTCAACTGCAACATTTGCTCAAAAATCAAAATCAAAAACTACTACAACCAAAAAAGTTGTTCTGGCTACAGCAGATAATGTTACAGCAGAAATAATTACCCTAAACAAAGAAAAGAAAGTAGTTCTATTTGTAAAAAACGTTAGTAAAATTGATACTTTAGAAATTAAAAAAATTACTACACCCGATTTTAAACCTTCCAGTTTTACACTAAAAAGTTACACCACAAATGGAAAAAAATTCTATCATGTAAACTGGAAAGAAGAAATTAAAGTAGATACCAAATTAAAAAAAGAAAATGGCGTTGTAACCGAAGATCAGCTTTGGGACATCGAAAACAAAACATTATTGCTGGGTAACATCCACAAATCATCTCATATCAAAGAAACTGTTTTTTTAGATGCAAATAAAACCGCCTCTCAAGATGTAGAAAAAAACAGAAGTGAAGGTTTTGAATTTACGCTTAATACAGATGGAAGTTTTAATTTAAAAACAAAAACACAAAATAGTGTATATGTTTATAATACATCTTCTGATAAATATGAAATTAAAGGAGCTCCCAAAACTACAACTGCTCCAAAGAAGAAAAAGTAATATGCGTGCATAATATTTTTTACTATATTTGAAAAAAAATCAAATAGTATGGAAAAGCAACCGCTAACTTCACTTTTACAAATTACACATCCAGTAATTATGGCTCCTATGTTTTTAGTATCCAATACTAAAATGGTAATTGAAGGTATGAAAAGTGGCATTGCAGGTTGTATTCCAGCATTAAATTATAGAACATTAGAAGAATTAAGAGCTTCAATCCATGAATTAAAAGCAGCTAAAGTTCCTGGAGGAAGTTTTGGTTATAACTTAATTGTAAACAAATCAAACGTTAAATATAAAGAGCAGTTGCGTATTTTATGTGAAGAAAGAGTAGATTTCATTCTAACATCGCTTGGTTCGCCAGAAGAAACAATTCGAGAAGCGCATAAAGTTGGCATCAAAGTTTTTTGTGATGTTACTGATTTAGCCTTTGCAAAAAAAGTAGAAAGTCTAGGAGCTGATGCACTTATAGCGGTAAACAATCAAGCTGGTGGTCACCGTGGAAATATTGATCCTGAAACACTCATTAAACAATTAAACGAAAACACCAAACTACCTGTAATTTCGGCTGGTGGTGTAAGCAAAAAATCTGATTTAGATTCAATGCTGAGCTATGGTGCTGTTGGTGTATCTGTAGGTAGTCCGTTCATTGCATCTAATGAAGCTGGAGTTTCACAAGAATACAAACAAGCTTGTGTAGATTATGGTGCAAAAGATATTGTAATGACAGAACGTATTTCGGGAACACCTTGCACGGTTATTAATACGCCTTATGTTCAAAAAATAGGAACCAAACAAACTTGGTTAGAAA
>ERZ1034361.447-NODE-447-length-27102-cov-4.810509_pt1 | contig 27102 bp, 42 predicted proteins | sample MGYA00520617_ERZ1034361 | MGnify/ENA primary metagenome ERZ1034361 (study PRJEB33736, sample SAMEA104284507) | Azolla filiculoides | biome: Urban; feature: Water surface; material: Ditch water | place: Netherlands | collected 2015-10-28 | depth 0-0.1 m ...
ATAAGATGAATTTTTTGGCGAGGAATCCATGATATATTTTAACGAATTATTATCCGAAGCTCGTGGTATCATAAATGCCACAAATGAGCGCCATATGAAAAATTACTTGTTACCATATCAAGGTTCTAATGAATTTTCACATACAACGGCCAAAGAACATGGTGATTTGCCAGCTGGGTCTAAAGTTAAAATTAATAAAGTGGAATGGAATTATCCAACACCAAAAGCCACACAAGGTAAATGGCATGCTGAAGTTGAAGATGAGAAGGGCAATAAACACTACATGCCTGCTTCGAAATTATACAAACCAGGTGAAGTGTCTGAAAATAAAGGGCACAAATATGAAAAAGACTTTGTTGAAAGATTAAAAACACATGGAGTTATGCCTAAACACTTATCTGGTGCTGGGTCTACAGCTGGTACAGATTTCGTGGCAGAGAACAAGAAAAAAGGTGAATTTCATGCTGGAACTGTTAATGGTGAATTATTAGAGGGTGAAACCAAAGAGGGTGTGACGGCAGCCATGGGCCAATTAACTGTACACCACAATAAAGAAAAAGGTTGGCACATTTCTGATAAAGCTAGAGCTTTGAGGCCTAAGTATGCTGCTTCGATTGAGAAGGCTGGCATTATTGACCATATGAATCAACATATTCCCGACCCCGAAAAACAAGAAAAGACGGAATCTGGACGAGCTAAAACAATATCATTAAAACATCCAGATTTGGAACCGGCTCATGATTATTTGAAAGACCATCATGTTAAATTATTGCAAGTTGGTGGTTTTGGTACATATCGAGTAGGTGATAAAGATGTAACTGGTCATGGTTTACCTGCTTTGTCTGGTAAAGGTAAATGGAGTATTCGTCAGAAAGCTGAAGGTCAGACTAATGCAAGAACTGTTGCTTTTCAACCAGACGGTAAAAAAGGTTTAGATAAGAGTCATGTTGATTTGGACAATGATGAACATCTACATCAATTTAAGAAAACCTTAGGACATACAGAATAAAATGATTCTAAAAGAAGATTATATAATTGAAAGTAATTTACACATGTTTGATGTGGATGATACCTTATTCCATACTACAGCTAAAATTCATGTGAAGAACTCAAAAACTGGAGAAACTGTTAAGACTTTATCTAATAGTGAATTCAACACCCATACTTTGCCACCAAATCATCATTATGATTTCCAAGAATTCAGAAATGCTGATAAATTTCATAAAGAATCTAAACCAATCTCTAAAATGATTGATAAAATTAAAAAGGTTCATAAGAACGTTCGTGGAAAAGAAGGAAGTAAGGTCATACTAAATACAGCAAGGGCCGACTTTGACAACAAAGAAAAGTTCTTAGACAAGTTCAGACAACACGGTATTGACATTGATAAAATTCATGTTGAACGTGCTGGTAATATTCCTGGAGATGAACACCCAGCCGAAAAGAAAGCTCAAGTTGTTCGTAATCATTTAGCAAGACATGATTATAAAAATGTAACACTGTATGATGATAATAAAAGTAATTTAAATAGGTTGTTGAAAATGAAACAGGAGTTTCCTCTTGTTAAATTTCACGCATATCATGTTCAACCAAATGGAAGTGTAAAGAAACATAACGATGAGTAAAATTAAATCCTTTATCGAACTTATGGAAGAAGAAACCAAATCAGTAGCAGTCTTGTTTGGTAGGATGAATCCACCTACAAAAGGCCATGAAGAAAATGTCAATGGCCTAAAAGACTTAGCTAAGAAACATAATGCTGACCATTTGGTTGTGGCTTCTCGTTCTCACGACCCCAAGAAGAATCCATTATCTCCAGAAGATAAAGAAAAACACTTAAAACGTGCATTTCCAGGTACAAACATTAAAGTTGCTACTAAAGAACAACCAACAATTTTACACCATGCAGCTGCATTGAGTGGCCAAGGTTATTCTCATTTACATGTAGTTGCTGGTTCTGACCGTGTGGATGAATATAAACGATTGTTGAACCAATACAACGGTGTTGAAGGTAAACACGGCCTTTACAATTTCAAAAAGATTACTGTTCAATCCACAGGTGAAAGAAAACAAGGCGTATCTGGTACAGATATGCGTAATCATGTTAAGAATAATGATTATAATTCTTTCAAATCTAATTTACCAACAGCTATACAAAATAACGAGAAGCATTCTAAAGAATTGTTTCATGACGTTAAAAAAGGTATGGGCATCCATGAGAATGTAAATCGTGGTATGTTCAAAGCTTTATTCTTAGTTGGTGGGCCAGGTTCAGGTAAAGATGTTATCATCCATGAAGCTGTAGCTGAAAGAAATGCTGTTGAAATCAATTCAAACAAAGCCTTTGATTTCTTATCCGATAAAAAGAAATTGGCCGAAGAAACAAAAGATTATCAATACAATGCTATTCGTAATCGTTCAGCTTTAATCATCAATGGTGCTTCAGATGATAGAGCTAAAATTGCTTCCATTAGGGAAGAATTAGAAGAATTGGGATATACTTCAATGATGGTGTTTGTCACTACCACAAATGAAGTATCTCAAAATAGAAATAACCAACATTCGAGAGTTATTTCTGAACAAATTAGAAACGAGAAGTGGGTAAAATCTCAAGAGAATTTAAATCACTTCTACGATGAGTTTGAATACTTTTTAGAATTCGATAATTCAGTAAATTTACAAAACTCAAATATTCTAATTAAAGAGGCTAAACAGTCTGAAATCAGTGAAATCTGTAATGAGATATCCTATTTCTTTAAAACTAAAGCTTATAACGAGAGTGCTACCAATTGGTTACGCTCACATGGAAAAATAAACATCAACGAAGATGTTAATACATTATTTGAAAAGGAACTACACCATGACAACTATACTGACATTCGTAAAAAATATAATCACAAAAATTACTCAAGTCTTAAAGCCAAACATAGCCCAGCCGCCAAAGGCGTGCGAGCAGAAAACAATGCCCCAGTCGACCAAATGCTCAGAAAAGCCGGCAAAATCGATGACGTCCGAGACGGTGACATCCGCGGCAATAACGGCTACGCCTTTAGAACCTACGAAGAAACGAGGCAGGAACAGACGGAGCCGACGCTCAAAATCAACCCAGAGCCAAAGGAACCAAAGTTCAACACCGACAAAGAAAGTCCAAAACTCAAACGAAAAGCAGGGGTAAATCTATTACCTGGCAAATCAATTAACGGTACTGGTGTTGGTCCAACATACGATACTCGCCAACAAGGTGGTGTATATCCAATGGGTGGTCTAGGTAATACAACATATCGTGAAAGTTTTAATTCATTTAGAACGAAACTAAAACAAGAATCTATTGATGACCCAGGTGCTTCAGACATGGGAACATTTGGTGGTATGGGTAACGGTGCCAATAAAGAACCATTACAAACTCAATTAGCTAAATTAGCAACAACGTCAGAAAATAAACCAACAAAAAAGAAAAGAAATAAATAGGTAATTAAATGTTCACAGCGAACTAACAGGAGAATAAAATGTTTCAAAAATTTGGTAAAAGTATCCCACAATCATTAGTAGACGCTGTTTCTGGCATCATGTCAGAAGCAAAAGCTGATGATTTACCTCCAATCGATAAAGATGCTGCGGCCGCTCGTAAAGCTCGTCAAGCTAGACTAGATGCGATTGAAGATGCTAAAGCAGAAAAGGATGCTGGTGAGAAATCATCTGAAAAACCTACAGTTCGTAAAGTTGCTGGTTCAGCTTACGGTGGCGCTAAACAAAAAGATGACATTGAAGAAGCTTGTGACTGTGATACTAAAAAAGAAGAATTGGTTGGCGGCCAAAAGAAACTCGATAAAAACAAAAACGGCAAATTGGATTCTGATGATTTCAAAAAATTACGGGCCGAAGATGTTGAACAAGTAGATGAAGTATTAACAAAAAAGACTCCATTGAAAACTTGGATTCACGACTTTGTTCATTCAAAGAATTCAAAGTTTTCAGGTAAATCAACTAAAGAACGTAGCAAAATGGCACAAGGTGCTTACTACGGTAAACAAGATGAAGAAACTGAAATAGTTGATGAAGCTAAAGATACAGTAACTAAAGATGCTTCGGGCAAAGTAACTTCTTGGTCACATGAAGGTGATTGGAAGAAATCAACAGCTAAAAAGAATCCAAAAGGTATTGCACCACACCTAAGTGACCTTGCTCGCCGTAAAACAATTAAAATGACCAAAGAAACAATGATGGGTAAAGCCGGTTGTACTTCAGAAGAAGCAGAAATTGAAGAATCACGTGGCCATAAAATTATTGCAAATAAATTAGCACAAATTGACCGTATGAGTTCTGGTGTTGCACCTGACCATAGTACAAATGTTCAAAGTACTAAAGATAAATTAAAAGACTCAAATAACATTGGCAAAGTTGAAATTGTTACTCAAAAAGATACCACAATATCTGGTACAGACAATGAAGCTGACCAAATGGAAACAAAACATAAATTGAATAAAATGTCACATGGTTACGGTAATGTTGTTCATAAAGAAGAAGTTGTGAATGAATTAACCAAAAAGACTTTGAGTTCATATATTAAAAAAGCATCTAGTTCAAGTGATGAGCGTTCTGCTTCAAACTTAGCATCTAAAGCGGCTGCAAAATTAGCAGCTGATGATGGTAAAGATGATGGTGAGAAGGATGATATGAAATCATTTCAACGTTCTAAAGGAATTGGTCGTGCTGTTGACCGTTTAGCTAAAGAAGAAGTTGAATTGTCTGAAAGTCACAATTTCACTCCTAATGTGGATTCACATGTGAAATCATTGGGCCACGGTAAAATTGGTTTCGTTATGGACCAACAAAAAGATGGTTTAATTGCTATTCACCACCAAGACGGCGGTAAACACCATGTAGCTATTTTCCATAAAGACAAATTGGTCCACACTTCTACACATCCTGATTTTGAAACTGCTAGTGGTCAAGCTCACACATCATTGACAACTAAAAAAGGTATTAAATCTTTGTCATTGAATGAAGAAGTTGAAGAGGTAGATGAGGCTCTATTTGGTAAACTACCTTCTAGTAAAGCAGGCCAAAACTATATTGATAAAAAACGTGCTGAACGTGATGCTGAACATAAAAAACAAGACCCCAAAATGTCAAAAATGTATGCTAAGAATATGGTAGATACTGATAAGGCTTCTAAGAAAGCTGCAGAACGTGGCATCAAAAAGGATCCAGAGGATTTTGGTTGGAAAGTTCGTAACGGTGTTCAACGTGGTAAACTACCAGAAGAAGTTCAAATTGATGAAACAGCAACACTAAATCAATATATTAAATCTTTAGGATATGACCCAGAGCATTTAGATACCAACAAAAAAGTAATGTATTCTAAAACTAATGCTTTTAAATCATATGCTGCAAGACAAGAAGCATTATATGATGCTGGCCAAAAAGGTACTCAAGATATTGAAGCCGGCCTTTCACCAAGTGCTACAGCTAGAGGTTAATATGGAACAAATTAATGAATACAGTAAAGAGGTCGTAGATAGATATTTAAAATCTATGGGTTACGACCCTCAACATATTGACCGAGATAAACGTATGGCTTTCACTAAAACTATTCGGTTTCAACAGTTTGCTCAACGTATGGGTGAATCAGTTGTTTTATCCAAGCCAGCACAGGTCATTAAAGAAATCTTTAAAAAGAAAAGAATGGTTGAGGATTTATATGACCATGAAAAAGATGATAAAGATGGTACGACATATGGTAAGAAACCAAAATTAAATAGCGCCAAGGAAGAAGATAACATTGGCGATGACAAGACTCAGGCAGCTGCTGTATTGAGTGGTGGAACTACTTTAACGGGTCAGCAAAGAGATACCGTTTCGATAGACCCGGTTATTAAAAAACCAAAACAAGGTACGCCTAGCTCAGATACAGGCGATATTAAATATAATAAATAGTAATACAAATCGCAAGATTAAGGAGAAATTTAAATGGCTTTAAACCAAGGTAATTATGATTCAGCTGCAAACACCCCATTGTGGGTGGCTGGTTCAGTAAACAAGGCACCAACAACAGCTGAAGCTACGGCTTTGTATGGTAACACAACATCAGATGTTTATTTCGCTGGTGCAACAGTAGGTGTATTTGCTGTTGACAGTAATGAAGCACTAGTTAACGGTCATGTAGTTCCAGGTTGGGTTCTACGTACAACCGGTTCAGGTGGTCGTGCAGGACGAGTAACAGAAGAAACATTATCAGTTGTTGCTTCATTCCGTACGGATGCTAATGCTGATGATGCATTATATCCAGATGCTAAGATTTCAATCGGTACACAACCTTCAGCTGCTACAGTTCGTGCTAACACAGCCAATGCTAATACAGCAACATTTACAGTAGTTGTATCAGATGTACAACCAGTAGGTGCTCCAGTAACATATGTATGGCAAATGAATACTGCCGATGGCGCATTAGGTTGGACTAACATCTTAAATGGTGCAGGTACTCAACGTGGTAACACAACATTTGCTGGTAACACATCTGCTACATTGTCTGTATCACCTGCAAACACAAGTGCAAACTTACTAGTGTTCCGTGTAACATCTACAGTAACACCAATCGGTACAAACGCTACAGCAGTATCAGTAACATCTTCAAACGCTCAAATTACAATCTTGTAATAAGTGTGTACTAAATAAAGGGGGCTTCGGTCCCCTTTTTTTAACTTAAGAATAATAATAATGTTTGATGACCTAAATGATGATAACTTTTTAATATATGCCATGAAATCTTATGTTTCACCGCATTGTATTATGTCTGAGTTCGAAGGTGACATGAAACGGACTAAATACTTGAAGAAGTTGTTTCGTAGGTTTAAAGCATCTGGTGACTTAAAAGAACGATTAATATTAAATCATATAATTTTAATATACAATGTCTTTGATGCTGAATCAGCAACCAGAATATTGTTTTATAGAACAGATGAGCGGGATTACGATATATTGAAAACATTTCTAATATATCTAAATCTTATGCCAACCCGTATTAATGGAATCAGAGGCAAGAATATTGAATCCTCTGATATTATGTTAGACCTATCAATTGCAGAAATATTGAGGAAACTATGAAATCATTTAAAGCACATTTAGAAGAAGCCTGTTGGAAAGGTTATAAAGCCATTGGTGTAAAAGACAAAGGTGGCCGTAAAGTTCCTAATTGTGTTCCCGTTTCAGAGCAACCAACTGAACCAGAATCCAAACTGACACACAAACGTGGCCATCAAATTTCAAAACATGTACATAGTTTAAAAGCTATTCCTTCTATTAAAACAGAAGATGTTGATAAAAAAGATACAATCACTTTTGATATACCTTTGTTAATTCGTGTATTGGAATTAACTAGAGAAGAAATCAAAACCGATGCAGATTTACATCGTGTTGTTGAACGGTTGATTGATATCCGCAACAAGGGTGTATTGACAATGGATGATTACGAGGATATTGCAAAATGAAAACGTTTAATGAATTTTTAAATGAATCCGCGGCCTGGACTCGTTCAGCTGGAAAGAATCCAGAAGGCGGATTAAATCAAAAAGGTGTTGATTCTTATCGTAGAGAAAATCCAGGTTCAAAATTAAAAACAGCAGTTACTACTAAACCATCTAAATTGGATCCTGATAGTAAATCGGCTAAACGCAGAAAATCATTCTGTGCTAGAATGGGTGGAATGAAGAAACGTCTAACCTCTGCAAAAACGGCAAAGGATCCAGATTCTCGTATCAATAAAGCTCTAAGAAAGTGGAACTGTTAATGAAAACATTTAAATATTACATCACAGAAATGGATAAATCACAAGACCCACCTGGTCGAGATGACCCATATGATTACGGTAAAGGTAAATGGCACAAAGGCAAAGCGTTAACTAAAGATAAAGCAATTAATACTGCTCATGATGTATTAAGCAAAGTTTTCAATGAACCAAAAAAGAAAGAAATCAAAGAAGATGGTGTTGTATCTAGTGGTTCGGCCGGTCCAACTAATGTAACTGGTCCACAATCAGGTACAGACCCAATTAGTGCTACAGCTAGACGTATGGATAATATACGTAAAGTAAGAAAAACAAAATTATTTACTAGAAAATTACCACAATCATAAGGAAAACTGAAAACATGTTAACTGAACAAAATTTATCTCAAGTTCTAACCAAAAATAAAAATGTAAATGACCTATTGGTTGTTTTATTGAATGTATTAGAACAATATGAAATCAATACACCAAATCGTATTGCTGGGTTCTTAGCACAATGCGGCCATGAGTCTGCTGACTTTACCGTCTTAAAAGAAAACTTAAACTATGGCGCTGCAGGTTTACGTAGTATTTTTGGTAAATATTTCCCAGACGATACAATTGCGAAAGCTTACGAACGTCAACCAGAAAAGATTGCTAACAAAATCTATGCTAATCGTATGGGTAATGGTCCAGAATCTAGTGGTGAAGGCTACAAATTCCGTGGTCGTGGTGCAATCCAATTAACAGGTAAAGAAAACTATACTAAATTCGCTGCTTCTATTGGCAAAACAGTTGACGAAACAGTCGCTTACTTAGAAACACTTGAAGGTGCTGTTGAATCAGCTTGTTGGTTTTGGAAAACAAATGGTTTAAATGCTATTTGTGATAAAGATGACATTGTAGCCATGACTAAGAAAATCAATGGTGGTACTATTGGTTTGGAAGACAGAAAAGCACACTACAACAAAGCTAAAACTTTCTTGGTATAATATATGTGGATGTTGTCATTGATACCTGATAGTTTCTTAATATATTTTGTGAATTTGATATTCTATACGGGTGTCATAGCCACAATATTAGGATTTGTTTTAAGATTTGAATTTCTAGCACCATATAGAATGATATGCCAAGTAGTTGGTGTATTAGCCTTGGGTGCTGGTTTATATTTCAAAGGCGGTTATGAAGTTGAACAACAATGGCGTAAACGTGTATCTGATATGCAAGTTAAAGTTCAGATTGCCGAAGAGAAAGCTAAAACCGCCAACGCTGAAATACAAACTAAGATAGTCACAAAAATTAAAACAATACATGATACAAAAGTAATCACAAAAGAAGTGATTAAAGAGAAACAAGTTATGATTGATGCTAATTGTGATGTTCCTCAATCAGCTATTGATATAATGAATTCAGCAGCTAAAGGTGAGGTTGCAAAATGAAAAAGCTATTACTATTAATACCTTTGTTATTAACTGGTTGCCTTGAAGATGTTCCAGTCAAACCAACCTGGCCAGGTATTCCTGACGAATTGAAAACAGTTTGTCCCGATTTAGCAATGATTAAACAAGGCGCTAAACTTAGCGAGATAGTTGAAATTGTTGCAGATAATTATTACACTTACCATGAATGTCAAGTGAAAGTGGATGCTTGGAAAGAATGGTATGACACACAAAAAGAAATCTATGAGGAAGTGAAATGAATAAAATCATATCAGCTTGTATTCTAAGTATGTTATTGAGTGGTTGTGTGGTTTATGACGCCTTCTTTATGGCCAAATATGACACTAATGAATATGGTTTAATAACTAAGATTAAAACATTATCAGAAACAACAGAATGTGGTAATAAAAGTAACATTTTGGAGTCCGCTAAATATATGTGGATATACTCAGTAGAATTAAAGAATTTTACACAATATATTCCACGTAATGAAAAGGCTTTTGAAATGTCAACCAAATTGACGGACATCACTAAAGGTTTACATAATAAGAACGGCGATATGAGTATGGTTTACTGTGAAGAAAAACTTAAAGTAATCACAAGAACATCAGAAGATATCCAAAAAGCATTAGGGAGTAAACCACGATGAGTGAAATCGTAAGAACTACAGATTTACTAAAAGCAATAACATATGAGTATGAAAATGGCGATTTATCTAAAGAAGATTATTTGGAATTGGTGAAAGATATTAATACCGCTAATATGATAGCTGAGACGGCTGAAGAGCAAGAACAACTTACAAAATTAAACGGTATCATAAATAATATAATCACCGGCGTATCGCTGGTAGCATAGGAGATAACAACATGGCTGCAAAACCAGAAAAGAAAGTTGAAGATTGGATGACCACTAAATGGCGCCCAATGATGGCAATTACATATATGGCTATTAACTTATTTGACTTCATCTTAGGTCCAATCTTATATAATTTGTTACAATATTGGAATCCAGGTCAAGCCGTTGGTATGTGGCAACCATTAACACTTCAAGGCGGTGGTTTAGTTCATATTGCCTTTGGTGCTATTCTAGGTATCAGTGCTTACACACGTGGCCAAGAAAAGATTGCTCAAGTTAAAACAGAAGACAATCCAGCATAATGGCTGTTATTGATTCCACAGAATTGAAAGTGGATGTCGAGGTGCTCAAACGTGATGTTGACACCTTGACAAAGCTTTGCGAAAAGATGGACACAGTTATTGAAAAACTGGTTGACCATCAAGGTGTACTCATTGGACAAATATACAAAGATATGGATAAAAGAGAAGATGACACCAATGAGGATATAAAAGATTTACATTCTCGTATTACTACTACATCTAGGGAATTGTCAGATAAAGTAGAATCCACCGAGCGTAAAATTATGGAACAAATTGAAAAATTAAGTTTACAAATTCAAGCTCATAATGCCAAAGAGGATAGTGAATTGGAGAAGATTCTCCAATGGAAATGGACTATCGTTGGTGGTATCTTGGTAATATCATGGTTGACATCTCACGTAGGACTTGATACAATAATCAAACTAATACATTAAAAGTTTGAATTATATTATGAGTGTTTATATTGATAGAAAGTTCCTGCTACAAATTTCATCAAAACTTCAAAGATTTTCACAGAAAAAGACGGACCTCTATAATTTTAGATGTCCGTTCTGTGGAGATTCTCAAAAGAATAAATCTAAATGTCGTGGATTTATTTACCGCAAGAAAAATGATTACTTCTTCACCTGTCACAATTGTAGTGAAGGCCACACATTCTACAATTTCTTAAATCATGTTGAACCCTCTGTTGTTAAAGAATATCAACTAGAACGATATAAAGACGGCCAAACAGGTAATCACAACTATCCAAAACCAGAAACAATGGTGAACATACCCAAACCTGTATTCAAAGAAAGAATCAAGTTGGATAGTATATCATCATTACCAGATGGTCATATTGCTAAAGACTATGTTATAAATCGTATGATACCTCAAGACAGGTGGTCTGATTTATATTTCACTCCTGATTTTGCTAAGTTTGTTGCCAGTTATAATATTGACAAACAACTCAATAAAGATGACCCACGTTTAATCATTCCATTCTATGATAAAGATAAGAATCTATTCGCCTTTCAAGGTCGAGCTTTATCCGAATCGAAGTTAAAATACATAACGGTAAAAATCAATGAAGATGCTAAAAAACTATATGGTTTGGATAAAGTTGACATAAGTAAAAGGATATACGTAGTTGAAGGCCCTATCGATTCCATGTTTTTAGATAATTGTATTGCTACGGCTGACGCAACGTTAGCTTTCGCTTCTGAGGTGTCTGATAATATTGTTTTAGTTAACGATAATGAACCTAGAAATAAAGAAATCATAAAACAAATAGTTAACAACATTAAGAATGGTTTTAGTGTGGTTATTTGGCCAAATACATTGACACATAAAGATATTAATGATATGATTATGTCTGGTATGGATAAGAAAGAAATAACAGCACTAATTGATGAACATACATATACAGGTCTTAGGGCTGAATTTGAATTAAATAATTGGAGAAAAGTATGAAAGTGAATTTAATCTCTTACTCACAGGGAACTGATGGTAAGAACTTATTGGACCAAGTAGCATATGCTGCTAGAGTGTCTAATCCAGCCAACCAAAACAACACGGAGACGTCCGAGAAGTTAGTTCGTTATCTGATGAAGCATCAACATTGGTCTCCATTAGAAATGGTGTCAGTTTGTTTGGAGATAGATACCACACGTGATATTGCTCGTCAAATCCTACGTCATCGTTCATTCTCATTCCAAGAGTTCAGTCAACGATATGCAGACCCAACTAATGATTTGGGTTTTGTTTTACGTGAATCAAGGTTACAAGATATCAAAAATAGACAGAATAGTGTTGAATTGGATACAGAATCGGATGGCCATGCTATTCTTGCCGGTACATGGAAAAATAAACAAGAACAAGTTATTAATGCAGTGAAAGACGCCTACTCTTGGGCTATCGAGAATGGCATTGCTAAGGAACAAGCTAGGTCAATCTTACCTGAAGGGAATACAGTATCTCGGATGTATATGAATGGCACCTTGCGTTCTTGGGTTCACTATATACAATTGAGGTCGGCAAACGGCACTCAAAAAGAACACCGTGAGATTGCTATTGCTTGTGCAGAAGCAATCAAACCTATTTTCCCTATGATTGAGGAGTTTATTAGTGAGTAATATGTATAATGATGTAAAAACTTTCATTGAAGCCTGTGACCAAGAAAAGACGGTTGAGAATTCTAATTTATATTGGAATCTGATTGAAGAAGAATATTCGGAATTTTTAGATGCACCGAATGATACTGAGGAATTGGATGCTTGTATGGATATGATTTGGGTCATTCTAGGTTTATGTTACATGAAAGGATATAATGTAGAAGGTGCTTGGAATGAAGTCGCTCGTTCTAATCTATCTAAGATTAATCCAGAAACGGGTAAAGTAATAAAAAGAGACGATGGGAAAGTATTGAAACCAGAGGGTTGGACTCCACCATCATTAGAACAATTCACAAAATAATAACAATAAGGCTTTAACTATGGAATATCTTGGTATTAATATTGATTTAGAACGTGATAAATTATTCGATGATTTAGGTTTAAAACGTTTGCGTGAATCCTATATGAAAGAGGATGAAACCTCTCCACAACAACGGTTCGCATATGTCTCCAAAACGTTTGGAAGTAATCCTGAACACGCTCAACGATTATATGACTATTCGAGCAGACATTGGTTGTCCTACGCAACTCCAATTTTAGCATTTGGTAAATCAAGCAAAGGAATGCCAATATCGTGTTTCTTAAATTTTATCAATGATACAGCTGAAGGCTTAGTTGATAATCTATCAGAGACCAATTGGTTGTCAATGATGGGTGGTGGTGTGGGTATTGGTTTTGGTATCCGTGCAGCTGATGAGAAATCAACTGGTGTTATGCCACATTTAAAGATATATGATGCTTCATCATTAGCTTATCGTCAAGGTAAAACACGCCGTGGTTCATATGCGGCTTATTTGGATATATCACATCCTGATATTATTGCATTCTTAGAGATACGTAAACCAACAGGTGACCCAAATGTTCGTTGTATGAATTTACACCACGGCATTAACATTACCGATGACTTCATGGAAATCATTGAGAAGTGTATGTTGGATCCTAATGCAGATGATTCTTGGGAATTAAAAGACCCACACTCTAATGAGGTTCGTGAGGTTGTTTCTGCTAAAGCCTTATGGCAAGAAATATTAGAACTACGCATGCACACAGGTGAACCATACATCCACTTTATCGATACTAGTAATAGAATGTTACCTAAATGGTTAAAAGACAAAGGTTTGAAGGTACATCAATCCAATCTATGTTCTGAAATCATTTTACCAACTGATAAAGATAGAACAGCTGTTTGTTGCCTATCGTCACTCAATTTAGAATACTACGATGAATGGAAAGACAATGAATTATTTTTACGAGATATTGCTGAAATGTTGGATAATGTTCTTCAATATTTTATCGACAATGCTCCTGATACTATTGCTAGGGCTCGTTACTCTGCTAGTCGTGAGCGCTCAATTGGTATCGGTGCTCTTGGTTGGCATGCTCTCTTACAAAAGAAAAACATTCCGTGGGAAGGACCTTTAGCTAAAGGTTTAAATAATTCAATTTTCAGTATAGTCAGGAATAAACTAGATGAAGCAAACAAATCATTGGGACAAGAACGCGGAGAAGCACCGGACGCAGTTGGTACAGGCAACCGTTTTAGTCATCTCATGGCTATTGCTCCTAATGCTTCCAGTTCTATTATTATGGGAAATACTTCGCCATCGATTGAACCCTATCGTGCTAACGCTTATCGCCAAGACACGTTATCTGGTTCGTTCCTTAACAAGAACAAATACTTAGATAAACTCATTCAAGCGGAATCTAAAAATCACACAGAGGGTTGGGCTGATGAAGTTTGGTCTTCTATCATTGCTAATGATGGTTCAGTTCAACATTTAACATGGATGGACGATTACACTAAAGATGTATTTAAAACATCAATGGAAATTGACCAACGTTGGATTATTGAACATGCAGCTGATAGACAAGTGTTTATTGACCAAGCACAATCATTAAATCTATTCTTCCGACCAGATAGCCATATTAAATATATACATGCGGTACATTTCACCGCTTGGAAGAAAGGCGTGAAGACTTTATACTACTGCCGTTCAGAAAAGATTGGCAAAGCTGATAAAGTATCTAAGAAAATTGAACGTGAAGTAATTAAAGAATTGGATATGGAACAAGTAGCACAAGGTAACGATTGTATCGCTTGTGAAGGCTAATTATGAAAGAATTTGATATTAAGTGGGTAGCCCCCGTCTTGTTTATATTCGGTGGTACCACTGTAGCAACTAAAATGCCATGGATAGAATGGGCATTTCCCTGTTTTGTTATTGCTCATATGATATTATTGTATGACTTTCATAGAACACACAAAAACACGGCGTTGATGTTTCAGAATTTATACTTTTTGGTCGTCAACATAATAGCAACATATATTTGGTTTGTAGGATAAACAATGATTAAGAAAACAGAATTTAAATTGACAGAAGAACGTTCCTACTTTAAGCCTTTCAATTATCCGTGGGCATATGATGCTTGGTTGAAACATGAACAATCTCATTGGTTACACACCGAAGTACCTATGTTGGATGATGTAAAAGACTGGAAGAAAAAGTTATCAGTAGAAGAAAAACAATTCTTAACACACATCTTTCGGTTCTTCACACAAGGTGATATTGATGTGGCTGGTGGATATGTTAAAAACTATCTGCCATATTTTCCACAACCTGAAGTTCGTATGATGTTATTGGGTTTTGCAGCTCGTGAAGCATTACACATCGCTGCTTATTCTCATTTGATTGAAACTTTAGGTTTACCTGACTCAACATATAACCAATTCTTGGAATATGCTGAAATGAAAGAGAAACATGAATATGTTTTAGATATTAGTGGCCAAAACACAACTAAAGAAAATACAGCCACACATATCGCAGTATTCAGTGCTTTCACAGAGGGTATGCAATTATTCTCATCCTTTATTATGTTATTGAACTTCCCTCGCCATGGTAAAATGAAAGGTATGGGCCAAATCGTTACTTGGTCTATTGTTGACGAAACTCAACATGCCGAAAATATGATTAAACTGTTTAGAACGTTTATTGAAGAAAATCGTGAAATTTGGAATGATGAATTAAAAGAACGTATATATTCCATCGCTGAAAAGATGGTTGAATTGGAAGATAAGTTTATTGATTTAGCCTTCTCTATGGGTGCAATGGAAGACTTATCCTCAGATGATGTTAAGAAATATATCAGATACATTGCTGACCGCCGATTAATTAGTTTAGGCATGAAGGGTATCTTTAAGGTAAAACGAAATCCACTACCTTGGGTAGAGGAAATGATTAACGCACCAACTCACACTAACTTCTTTGAGAACCGAGCTACAGATTACGCTAAAGGCGCATTATCTGGTAACTGGGGTGATGTTTGGGCATAGTTTAGGAAACCATATGAATCAGAAAGCTCTTACTGGCGATTGCATCAACTGCGAATCCACATTTGAATTAAATTTTTACAAAGAGTATGTGTCTACCGACCAACCTCAATTCTGCCCCTTCTGTGGCGAAATCGTTGAAGAATTCACCGATGACTATATAGAAGAGGAATATGATGAAGAGGAAGAATCGGAGTGGGACAATTAGAATGGACACACAACAATGAAATATTTACCGAAACTGGTATTGACAACAACATCGGTTTCGTGTATATTATTGAAAATGTATTAACTAAAAGAAAATACGTTGGTAAGAAATTATTCTGGTCTTCAAAGACCAAACAAGTCAATAAAAAGAAAAAGAAATTTAAAGTTCCTTCCGATTGGCAAGAATATTATGGTTCTAGTGAAGAACTCAAAAAAGATGTGGAAGCATTTGGTAAAGAGAACTTCACAAGAACCATTATTCACCTATGTAAGTCCAAAGGTGAATGTTCATACTTAGAAGCAAAAGAACAATTTATTCGTAATGTTATTGAGAGTGATGAATATTACAATACCTGGATTATGGTCCGTGTACGGAATTCACACATCAAAGATTATATTGAGAGAAACAAGTATGAAATCCCCATTTCTGGAAATTAAAAAAAACAAGTGTGACGCTATTTGTTTTTTTCCATCTTCTGAAAATTTAGAACAAACTGTAGTACAGGGCTTGACATATGTTGAGGTTGGTGATAGTATAGGCGCTTCTACAATGGGCGATTCATATGATATTGTCACCTTTAGGGAATCAGATGATGGATTCTATGATAAGGAACACTATCAGGCTATTTTGGTCTGTCCTTATACATATAGTGAAAAAGTGTTATCTGATGGGTTCTATGGCATTGTTGCTAAACGGACCACAACTTCAGAAGATATATTGAATTTGTTTATGAATAAAATTGATTTTTTAATTGGAGATGAAGATGTTGAACAAGAGTGAATTGAAAGAAGTATTAAGTAAGAGTATTGCTACGATTGTTTTTGAAAAGAAAGATGGTACCATTCGTGAAATGAAATGTACTTTAAAGGAAGACATTTTACCACTTGCTACAGTTATTACAGAGACACATCCAACGACTATACAACGTAAAGAGAATGACAATGCCCTTTCAGTGTGGGATATAGAAAAATCAGCCTGGCGTTCATTCCGTATTGATTCAATCAAGGAAGTTAGTTTATCATAATGCGTATTACAAGTGTAAAAGAAGCGGAACAGAAGGTATCATCTGGCGGTGAACCTGATATGAAATCAGGTGTTAAATTATCCACTGCGCTTAATTGGTATAGTTATTATAAAGACCCAAAAGATAGTAAGAAATATCTTATACATTATATGACTGTGCATAATTATTCAAAAGAAGATATTGTCACACTCACCGGACTAAAAGAAACCAATTTCTCAAATGTTGGGTTTGTATGCAGGTTGACTGAGCGTGGTTTAGTTTTGGAGAAACACCAACTAACGTGGTTATCAGACCGCATAAAATTCTTACTAAATGTAGCTAAGACTATCAAAGAGCAAGATGAAGAGGATGATAATAAACCTAAGGTTAACATCCAAGAACGCATCCATGAACAATCCTCAGAGTTTATAGGCGAACTCGAAGGATTCCTTGACAATTACAAAGAAACCATTAATACGTATGAATGGATGGCAACCAATGGGGTCAAGGCACCACATGCTCGTCTGATTGTATCTCACTTTATACCAAAATTAGTTGAACCTGTACTGGTATTGTCTGGTAAAGCTTCCGAAGACTTGACCGAAGCGTATAGTTGTTTCACTAAAACCAATATTAAGAAATTTGTTGCTTTTATTCAACAAATCATTGATGATGCTAATCGGATTGTTAATAATTCTAAGGTTACTCGTAAACCTAGAAAATCCAAGAAGCCGTCAGCTGAAAAGTTGATATCTAAAATGCAATATAAGAAAGAAGATATTGAATATAAAGTGGTGAGTATCAATCCTATTGAAATTGTTGGCGCCCAGCAGTTATGGGTGTTTAATACCAAGACAAGGAAATTAGGAGTATATAATGCGGAATCTCCAAATAGTCTAACTGTCAAAGGAACTTCAATTTATGCCTATGAACCCAATACGTCAAGCTCTAAGACACTCCGCAAACCAAATGATGTATTACAGGACCTTGTCAAAGCAACAGAACGCAAATACAAATCCACATTTGAAGGAATCAACTCAACAAAACAAGAGTTGACAGGACGAATTAATGCTGATACCATCCTCTTAAAGGTATTTAAATAGGATATAAAATGATTTTAGTTGACTTGAACCAGGTATTATTATCTGGTCTGATGGCACAGATTGCTGGTCAGAAAAACACAAAATATGATGAGGACTTGATTCGACACTTAATTCTAAACATATTACGTAACCATATTAAGAATTTTAAATCAGAATATGGTGAAGTTGTGCTATGTTGTGATAACCGCAACTATTGGCGCAAAGAAATATTCCCATATTACAAGGCCGGACGTAAAAAGACAAGAGAGAAGTCAGATTTAGACTGGCATTTGATTTTTGACATCTTAGGCAACATCAAAAACGAGTTAAAAGAACACTTTCCCTACAAAGTGATAGATGTTGATGGTGCTGAAGCTGATGATATCATCGGAACACTAGCTCCGAGACATGTGATGCACGAAAATGTGTTGATTTTGTCTTCGGACGGTGATTTCTTACAATTGCAACAGTATAATACTAAAGAAAATAAGTTTAGTATCAAGCAATATAATCCAGCACAGAAGAAATTGATTAAATCTGCTAATCCTTTAGCTGAATTGAAAGAAAAAATCATCAAAGGTGACAAAGGTGACGGTATTCCTAATATATACTCACCTGCAGACTGTTTTGTTCGTGACCTTAGACAGAAACCCATCACCAAAGGTGCATTATCTAAGTTGATGGCTGAAGATTTTTCAAATTATTCAGATGAAAATATCAAAATTGGGTTTTCTCGTAACGAATTACTGATTGATTTGCGTCATATTCCAACGGACGTGAAAGGTCGTATATTGGAATCATATGAAAATGTTAAACCTGCACCGAAAAATAAGTTACTTAACTATTTTATCAGCAAAAAGCTGAAAAACCTAATGGATGTTATAGAGGATTTCTAATGAAACAGATTTATGAGATATTGAATGAATGTAAACTAGCTAAGAGTAGTGATGAGCTCATCAATATTTTACGCCAAAACGATAGTATGACGCTTCGGAAGGTATTTTACTTTGCTTATCATCCAAATGCAGCATGGTATATCAGTGAATTTCCAAATAATTACAAAAAACAAGATACCTTACCCGGTATTTCTATGACAAATCTGTTTACCGAACTGCGTAGAATATATCTTTTTCAAAAAGGTCATCCAGAAGCTGACAAATTATCAGATAGCAAACGTCATGATTTGCTATTACACATACTTGAGGGTATGGAACTCGATGAAGCCAAAGTTTTCATCGACATCATGAAGGGGGATTTGGGTATTAAAGATATTACCGTTGATATCATTAGTACAGCTTATCCGGATTTATTTAAATAACAGGAGCATAACGTGTCAAAGCGTGAAAGTAAGTTTCATAAAAACGAAGATTATTCTGATGATTACAAAACAACGAAATCTAGGGGTGATAAAGATAAAAAAAGAAGCAAGTATCAAGAATTTGAAAGGGTGTTGTCGGATGAACAACATGAATTCCAAGAAAAGTTTAAGATAAAAACCGGCCGCTACGACCTAGACTATTAAATGTGCTTGACAAATTCAGAAAGTTATGAGATAATTACCATACTTTCTGATTTGTGATGGACTTTTATTATGTTACTTGATTCAAAATCCAACCTTGCCAAATTAATGGCAACTGAGAATATTATTGTTGAACAGAAGAAGGCTTCTACTGCTCACTTTAATTTAAAAACTCGCACATTGGTTATTCCTATCCTCAAGGAAGACCTATCTACCAATCTCTATGACCTATTCATTGGCCATGAAGTTGGCCATGCTCTGAATACACCTGAAGACGGATGGCATGATTCCATTTCAGATTGTGGTGTAAATCGTTCCATTCTAAATGTATGTGAAGATGTCCGTATTGAGAAACTCATTCGCCGCAAATTCCCAGGTTTAAAGATGGGATTTATCAAAGCCTATCGTGAACTATTAGACCAAGACTTCTTTGGCATCAAAGGATACGACCTCAACGCATTACGGTTGATTGACCGTATCAATTTACACACCAAGGCCGGCGCATCTCTAGGCATCAAATTCACATCAGAAGAAACTGCTCTGTTGGTTGAAACAGAAGAGGCTGAAACATTCCCTCAAACTGTAGAAGTGGCTAAGAAAATCCAACAGTTTATGAAAGACCAACGAGAAAAACAAAAAGAAGAACCCGTTGAAGAGGAAGAGGAAGAACAAGAGGAAAGTGAATTTGAAACAGAAGAGGCTGATGACGAGATTGATGCACCAGGTTACGATGAAATTGAGGATTCACAATCAGATGGTCCTAGAGAATTAGGTAATGGCTGGCAATCATCCAAAATCAACGTTGACGAAAAGGATGAGTCTATCACTGATATCAACTTCCGTGATAATGAGAAACAGTTGTATCAAGAAACCAAATCCGATTTATCTTATGTTAATATTCCTGATTTGAAATCTGAAAATTACATTATTGGTTATAAACACATCTACAAAACAATCCGTGAATTAACCAAGAAACCTATTGAAAATAATTTTATCAAGTTTCGTAAAGACACCAACAAAGTGGTTTCGTATCTGACCAAAGAATTTGAGTTACGCAAGAATGCTGACCAATTGAAACGAGCATCTATTGCCAAGACTGGTGACTTGAATATGCAACGTATATTCTCCTATCAGTTTGCCGATGACATCTTTAAGAAGATATCTATTGTACCTAATGGCAAGTCACATGGACTGGTCCTATTCTTAGATTGGTCGGGTTCAATGAGTAAGTATATGGATGATACTATTCGCCAATTACTGACCTTAGTGTTATTCTGTAAGAATGTCCAGATACCGTTTGAGGTGTATGCTTTCTCAACTCAATGGCCTTTGTCCGAAGAGTTTAAACAAACGTATAAAGATGGCGACCTAATCTTAGGCAAAGTATCCTTGTTGAACATACTATCTAATCGTATGACATCATCCGAGTTGTCCTATGCTGCAGACTGCTTACTTGCACAAGTGTATAACGCATATGGTGATTTTGATAACCTTCGGGACTTGATGCTTGGTGCCACTCCATTAAACGAGACCATCATGTTAGCTATGGATATTATTCCTAAGTTTCAATCTAAAAACAAACTACAAGTAGTCAATACTGTATTCTTGACCGATGGTGAAGGACATGCTCTAACTGAAAAATTCACAACAAACGGATTTGAATATGTGAACACATCATCTATTGTGGTCCGTGACCCAATTACTCATGTATCGATGAAAGCTAATTACTCATGGCATAATACCTCTAAGGCTTTCTTGCACATATTGAAACAAAGAACTGGATGCAATATGATTGGATTCCGTATACTAGGTAATGCTGAATTCCGCAATTACATGTATAACGAAATGAAGGGTGTGAATACGGATATTGTTGCTAAAGAATTTAGAGGTAATAAGTATTATGTTGTGGGCGCTTCTGGATTTGATGAATATTACTTATTGAAATCGGATGGGTTATCCACCGAAGAGGAAGAATTAACCTTTAGTTCAACCACTACCCGAGGTTTGGTTTCTTCCTTTAAGAAGTATTCCAAATCTCATATACAGAACAGAGTAATCCTCAACAGATTCATCGGTTTGATTTCATAGGGTTTTTTATAGCAAGGATTTTTCCACCATGGACCAACAAGAAGCACAGTTCTTTATTGCCCTCCTCACCAAAGTAAAGGTTAGGTTACAACAAGAACCCAATAAGAACCTCATTGAGGAACTTAATAGAGTAATTAACCAACTGAGAGGAAACTAAATGACTGCACCGAAGAAATCAATACCTGCACGTAAACCTATTAAACCACGCAAGACCCGAATAGAAACGAGATAATAAGATGCCAAACAAAACGTCAACCACTTCGTCCACTTCGACCACACATTACGAGCATAGTATAGCAGACATCGTAATCCAATTACACAACTTAGCCAGACAAATCCATCCGGCACCACATGCTGTGAATATTAGAATACTTGCAGATGAACTTGCTGTGATAGGTAAAGAATACCATGAATATGTAGATAGACATAAACTGTATGATTCATCTAAATTCGTTATAGGCCTGTAGTATGACCACACCTGTATCTCATCCTTTTGAATTATTTGAAATCTCTGTATATACGTTGAATATCTTTTCGTTTATGCTAGGAATGTTCTTTGCCGCCACGATGTGGAGAGTACGAGCAATGTATTATGTTGCTTTCTATTTCATTGGGTTATCTCTGTACTATGGGGTGAAGTACTATATCGCCACTCAAGGGGGTAGTGTGTGATAGATGGTGGTCGAGGGTCCTGGCGTCCGGCGGTCCAGAAAAAAATTCAGAATACGTGTAGAGTTGGGTAGCGCAGGCAGTTACGTCCACCAGCGTTTCGCCATGGACACCAAACCAATACTATACGGGGGGCTGCGCAACTCACCACCGCTCGCCCCCGCTAATACCCCAAGCCCTTGACTTTCCTACTCCGCTATGTTATACTCCAATGGATTGAGCGACCACTGAGCCTGGCACCGAACCGCCAACCACATAACCTTTGGATCCTTTGCAGCGCATAGTCTGTTTCGGCGCCTTTCTGCTTGCTACTATGGTTATCTTAGCGCCTGCCATTGCCAATTCCTCTAAGGATGCCAATGCTACTTGGATTTTGCCTACTCGGTTTTTTATCATGTAATTATCCTATAAGGTTAGGTGTGCTAGGAAGCTTCGAGGTAGTTTTGCAGCGAGGTGGTATGGATTCTACCACTCCGCCATTGGCAAGGTACTCCTGTAGCGCTTGTTGGAAGGCCTGCTCTTCGGTTTGTTCTTCTATCATTTTGGAGTCCTTAATATTATGTTGAGCTCGTTTAGGTGGTGTTGCACATAGTCAGCGGCTTCGGCATGGTCATCAACCAATTGCTCTAGCATGCCCATAATGTAGCCTAGCATATACGCTTCGGATGGTTTACCGTTATGTGATGACCTCTCAGCGAGGGCTGCTTGAAAAGCTTGGACTAAAGTTTTGGAGGTTTTCATAATTACTCCCAGTGGTATACGTTAGCGAGTATGCTAGCAATTACTAGCGGGGTTAGGAAGGCAGTAAAGCCTATCAGTAAAATTAAAGCGTTGTCCATTTTTGTCTCCTTGTTAACTATGGGTCCATTATACATGAACCATGGCAAAAGTCAAGCATTAATCCAATAAAACCATATATTCTTTTGGATAGTGCTGACGGAACCAAGCGGTGCCTTTGCGGACTATATCATACAATCCCACCATATTGGCACCCATGACCGTATCATATACAGCAATGGCGTCCGGTGTCAGCATGATGCTTTCGCCGGAGAAGGGATTGGTTATCAATTGTGGCTCAGCATCATAGATTGAGCACTCAAATGGGAGTTTAGGAGTGCTCATAATTAAACCACCTTGCCGATAACGTCATACTTGGTTTTAAGGAAGGCAAGCGCCGCTTCTTTGGTTTTACGTGCTGCCTCGGTTCTGCCTAGACCGTTGACCGCCATCCACTTGCCACGTGCTTCCTTGAAAAAGACTGTATACGGAACCAAAGCAACCTTGGTTGGTTTAACTGCCTTAACCTTGGCAACCTTGGCAGGTTTAGTCACGGCAACCTTGGTTGGTTTGGCAACCTTTGGAGTTTTAACTGGTTTTGCTAATACTGCCACTGGTGTGACCACTTGTGCTACTAAATTTTGTAAGTTCATTTTTTATCTCCTGTTTGATTATGTGTCCATTATACATTATTACCAGAAAAAGTCAAGCATTATTTGGATATTTCTGGCTAAAAAAGTGCTTGACTTTTAGGCCAGGAAGAGTATAATGGAACCACGCCACACCTGCGCGGAGCATACGCAAAAAAAGAGGGGCATCCCTTCGGATACCCCCTAAGTCCACCGTATTGGCCGACGGTGGCACGGCCTTTGGCCTTACGCCGCCATCGCTACTGGCATAATATTGAAAATGCGCTTCACGAACCCGGTGGTATCCTTCTTAGCACGTCCTTTGGCATATAAACCAGCGATAACCTGCTTGCCGTTGGCACTATCAAGGAACCGTAGGTCGCTTTCGTCGGCATTAATAACAGGCAGTCCCATATATTCAGAAGGCAATGCCTCGCCCTTTTTAGTACCAAATACCGTGGCAATATTGTAACCTGCTTTTATTGCTTTATAAACGTCGGTCACGTTGGACTCGGCATCGCTAAAGGTCAAATGATAATTGGTTAAATCGGACACCTTACGACCGAGGACCTTGGTATAATCATAGAATTGCACCTCGGCAAATGCTAAGAATATATTGCGGTATATTTTGCCACCACGTATAACGGGATGCTTCTCAAATGATAGGTCCGAGGTACCATTCAAGCGAAAGACTGGTACCAAGTTTTTCTTAGCGGACTGCTTAATTGCTAACTCAATATCGGCAACCAAGTCCGCCATGAAACCGATACGGTTTTCAAAGTATTGCTTTGTTTTGCGGATACGTGCCTGCTGTATAACATTGGTGGTCTCACCTTTGCGGAACATACCACCGCGGCCGGCAGTATTGAGGCATGCCGCTTTACAACCTGGCGTCGCCTTAGGGCAGGTTTGGTAACCTGATAGGTCAGCGGGTGCTAAGTGTAGGATATAAGTATTATACCCTTGCTTAATACCTTTTAAGATTTTGGGGTTACCAGTGGATAATAATTTCATTTTGTGTCCCTTTCGTTATTCAATGGTGCCATTATACATGAACCAAGGAATAAGTCAAGCATTATTACCAATTAAATTGCTTGACTTTTGTCCGCTATTATGTTATACTAGTGGATTATACTCGGTCCGTTTCATAACGTATTGATTGAATAACGTCCTCAAGGGTTTCAATGCGCTCGTTAGCATCGGTAAGCTCATGTTCCAAATCAGTTTTTTCATCGTCAAACTCACGGGCCAGCTCTAGAGCATTATCAAGTTTCCGTTGTAAGTCTTTGATTTGGTTATCTTTTTCTTGGGAATTATCTAGAGCAAGTTTTAATGATAATTTAAGATTGTGGACCTCGTCACCTAAGCCCTTGTTTCCATTATCTTTTCTTACATACTCTAACCCGTTGATTACTATATTTAAATTATCCATATTTTTCCTTTTATAATCAATAGCATACGCTGAGAAAAACTCAGCACGTTTTTTAATACAGTCCTGATAGCATTGAGTGCTAGTGCGACCGTCTAACCCTTTGAATTTTATACGGTTTCCTCTGTATCTAATTCGGAATGCTGAACCAAATTGTTTACGAAACTCGCTAAGTAATTGAATTGGCACACCTTTATAGGATGAGCACTCGCCATATGGTGTGGCATAATAGTGGAATTTAATCATTGTTACCTCTTTTTAATTATGCTACCATTATAACATAAAACCGAAAAAAGTCAAGCGAAACCTTTTCATCCGTGACTGGTACGGCATAGTAGGCAGCGACCAATAATAGTGTTATATTTACAGACTTCGTTAAATTTTTCATGTTGCCATTATACAGTAACCGTGGATAAAGTCAAGCAGAATATTTTGGTCGGGGGCCTTGACTTTTACCATGGTTATGATATAATGGTCCTACACTAGAAAACGGAGAGACTGGGAGCCCAACCCCTGGTCGCTAGCAATAGAGCGCTCGAAAGTGCTTGACTTTTTCGTTGGATAGTGTATAATGGTCTTACAGTGAAAATCTGAGAGGGGCGCCTGGTCGTCGCTTACGCCAGATTTCAATCAATAAGAAAAACTTATCAATCCATCGGAATGATAAGAAAAACTTATAGCGAAAGTGCTTGACTTTTCTGCCGGATTGTGATATACTGGTAGGCTTAGCGTGTAATTTGAACCAGAGAAAAACCTCAATATAATCAGAGGCTTACAGAATATGGCAATAATACTAATGGAATCAACGACTTACAGAGAATGTGTAGAAAAACTCAACGGAATCAATAGGTTACCGCTGAATTGCTCTGGGTCGGGTTGCCGGCCGGTTGAATTGCTAATGGAAAATCGCGGACACTCGTTAAGACCAACACGCAGGCACCACGTCCCGACACATATCCCGACATCATAAATAATACTTATCGTTCTCGGTGGATTCATACGTTCCGTGTATGGTCTTGTGTGTCCATCTGGTGTCAGGTAGCGTATTCTCTATCCCTTCCACTATCTACTCTCTACGGCTTATACAGGTACTACGAGGTAACTTATCCTTGGACTCTATGAGGTAACTATCAGGTAAAGTATTAGGTAAATTATTTTTATTTTTTATACTATCCATGGTTATTATGATAATGTAGATGGATTGGTTTGTTTGACCATTGTGGTTTACTGAATAGGTGTATGGCATCACGTTTATGGATAACAGTCTTTTTGTCGTGTTGGTCTGTTACGGTTACCATACTATCGGAGTCTTGTTTCTTTTCTACTCGGTATAGATGGCCGGGTTGCCAGTTAAATCCCCCAGTTAGTTTCGGTTCGTATATTAGTTTTGCATACCAAGGCATAGGTTAGTGTCCACTTAGGTTAGGGTTCTTTTCTTTTATTGCTTGTTCAATAGCACGGGCAAATAGCGTCTTACCTATGCCAATTGATATTTTTGGGTCAATGCTTTTATCAATTTCAAATATCTCATCATCACTTAATCCTTGCCATGATGGTGCAGGAATTGAATGAATTTCTTTAGTGAACAAACTATTGCAGTTTGGGCAGTTATGTATAGGTTCTTGTGCTGGCTGTTCTAATGCTTCTTTACAGGCTTGGATTACAGGTTTCGCAACATTTATTCCATAATTATCATATTCTTCCACAAATTGTAAACATTCAATCGCCATCTTTAATGCTTCGTCTTTAGTCATCATCAACCTCCAATTGAATTTTGCCTAAGTATTCATATCCTGCAGGTATTGAATGAACAGATGTATTTGCTGTGATATAACTTTTTCCATAATTAGGTTCAAACCA
>ERZ1034361.448-NODE-448-length-27080-cov-4.330445_pt1 | contig 27080 bp, 26 predicted proteins | sample MGYA00520617_ERZ1034361 | MGnify/ENA primary metagenome ERZ1034361 (study PRJEB33736, sample SAMEA104284507) | Azolla filiculoides | biome: Urban; feature: Water surface; material: Ditch water | place: Netherlands | collected 2015-10-28 | depth 0-0.1 m ...
AAGCGCACATCGCGGGCTTCGGCCTTGTAGAGCAAGGACAAAATCATGGCGTTGATACCCACCGATTTACCTGAGCCGGTCGTACCCGCCACCAACACGTGGGGCATCTTGGCCAAATCGGCCACGATGGGGTTACCCACAATGTCTTTGCCCAAGCCCATGGTGAGCATGGACTTGGATTCGTTGTACACATCAGAGCCCAAAATTTCGCTCAAGCGAATGGACTGGCGTTTGGCGTTGGGCAACTCCAGCGCCATGTAGTTTTTGCGGGGATGGTTTCCACCACGCGGATGGACACCAGCGAGAGTGAACGCGCCAAGTCTTTGGCGAGGTTCAACACTTGCGAGCCCTTCACGCCTGTGGCGGGCTCAATCTCGTAGCGGGTAATCACAGGGCCGGGGGACGCGGCCACCACACGCACTTCCACGCCGAAGTCTTTGAGTTTTTTCTCAATCATTCGGCTGGTCATTTCCAGCGTTTCGGGGGCCACGGTGTCTTGGCGTACCAAGGGGTCATCTAGCAAATCGACTTGTGGCAAGCGTGAGTCTGTGGCTGCATCACTGAACAGCGTCTTTTGGCGCTCTTTGGCCACGCGCGCACTCTTGGGCACTTCGATGATTTCAGGCTCGATGTGCACGGTGATGGGCGGATGCTCTTTGATTTCCACACGTTCTTCAAACACCACTTCTTCGCGTTCACGCGCAGCTACCAAGCCGTAGGCCACGTCTTCTTCGCGTTCACGGCGCTCACGCCATTTTTCGTACAGGCCGTCAATGAAAGCGCCAATGTTTTCAGCGGTTTGCCCCCATGAAAAGCGGAACACCCACGAAGCGCCCACCACGCCAAACACAATGAAAATCAAACCCGAGCCATTGAAGCCAAACCAGTTCAAGCTCGATGGCCCCACCAAATAGCCCAACACACCGCCGCTGCTGTGTCCAGGCAAACGGTCTTCAAAGCGGTACATGCGTGTCCACTCCAAGCCCGTGCTTGAAATCAACAACAAAACCAAGCCAGCCCAAAACGCAAAGCGCGTGTAGCGCCAGCTGTTGTGTTCAGGGGCGGGCTCGTCTTCGTCGCGCAAGCGGTTGGCCAAAGCCGACAGCCAAGCCACCAAAGCAGCGGCATAGCACCACCACACTGAATAGCCGAGCAAGAAAAAGCTCAGGTCGCCAAACAAAGCGCCCACACGGCCGCCAAAGTTGCGCACCATGCTGCCTGCACCCGACGTGGTCCAAGCAGGGTCCAGTGGTGAATGGGTGAGCAGCGCCAGCAACCAAAAGGTCATGAGCACAAAGCCCGCCGTCAGCGCAATTTCTTGGGCAAAGCGGCGAAAACCTGTGGGCTTGTGGTCCGCATCGGCACTCGAGGCGCGCGGATCGTTCTTTAATGTATTGAGCGAATAAGTCATGTCTAGAGGCAGAGCTTACCCGAGAGGCAACCTTGACATCTCAGGGGTAAAGCGAGGTTCTTACAATCTTGCCTTTATTGTCTCTTTGATTGCCCTCTTCAGATGTCTACCAACCAACACGCCCAAGTTTTGATTCTCGGCTCCGGCCCTGCTGGCTACACCGCCGCCGTTTACGCAGCCCGCGCCAACCTCAAGCCTCTGTTGATCACCGGCATGGCCCAAGGCGGCCAATTGATGACCACCACCGAAGTGGACAACTGGCCTGCCGACGTGAACGGCGTGCAAGGCCCAGAGCTGATGCAACGCTTTCAGCAACATGCTGAGCGCTTCAACACCCAAATCGTGTTTGACCACATCAACAAGGTCGATTTCTCTAAGCGCCCCTTCACCTTGACCGGCGACAGCGGCACTTACACCTGCGACAGCCTCATCATTTGTACCGGCGCTTCTGCCAAGTACTTGGGCCTGCCTTCGGAAGAAGCCTTCATGGGCCGTGGCGTGTCTGGCTGCGCCACTTGTGACGGTTTCTTCTACCGCGACCAAGTGGTCAGCGTGGTCGGCGGCGGCAACACCGCTGTGGAAGAAGCCCTGTACCTCTCCAACATCGCCTCTAAAGTGCACTTGGTGCACCGCCGTGACACCTTCAAGGCCGAGGCCATCATGATCGACAAGCTCATGGAAAAGGTCGCCGCAGGCAAGATCGTGCTCGAAACCAACAGCACTTTGGACGAAGTGCTGGGCGACGCCTCAGGCGTGACCGGCATCCGTTTGAAGAGTACAGCCGACGGCAGCACCCGCGACATCGCCACCCAAGGCTGCTTTATTGCTATTGGCCACTCACCCAATACCGGCATTTTTGAAGGCCAACTGGCCATGAAAAACGGCTATTTGCTGACCAAGAGCGGTTCTGAAGGCTTTGCCACCATGACCAGCGTGCCTGGCGTCTTTGCGGCAGGCGACGTGCAAGACAACATCTACCGCCAAGCCATCACCAGCGCCGGCACGGGCTGTATGGCCGCCTTGGACGCCCAGCGCTTCTTGGAGCAAGGCGCCCACTAAAACGCGCTACAATCTCAGGCTTTGCTGAATTCAGCGAAGAGATGGGTTACCGCCACCCTTTTTGGCGAGGTGAGGCGCTCGTGGGAACGACCGCCGTTGATATGGAGTGTCCACATGGCACGCGTATGTGAAGTAACGGGCAAAGGCCCAATGTCTGGGAACAACGTTTCCCACGCAAACAACAAGACAAAACGCCGTTTTTTGCCTAACCTGCAATACCGCCGTTTCTGGGTAGAGACTGAAAACCGTTGGGTTCGCTTGCGCGTTTCTAGCGCAGCTCTGCGTTTGATCGACAAAAACGGCATCGACGCCGTGTTGGCTGACTTGCGTTCACGCGGTCAAGCTTAATTCCAGTTACTGAAAGGACACGATCATGGCATCCAAAGGCGGACGCGAAAAAATCAAGCTGGAATCGACAGCCGGCACAGGTCACTTCTACACGACCAGCAAAAACAAGAAAACAATGCCCGAGAAAATGTTGATCATGAAATTTGATCCCAAAGCTCGCAAGCACGTTGAATACAAGGAAACCAAACTGAAGTAATTCAGGCTGGCCCTCATGAAGAACCCGCTCTCGCAAGATGGCGGGTTTTTTGTTGCCTGTGCAAAGTTACCCAAAAGAAAAGGCACCCGAAGGTGCCTTTGTCGTGAGTGCAGAACCGTTTACACGCGTGCAGCACGCAAGTGCATCGAGAACTCTTGCAATGCAGCAATGCCGCTGGTCTCGGCGCGTTTGCACCAAGCTTGCAGGTCTAGCGCCAATTGCGCACGGTTGTGGTTGGTGTTGAGCCACAACTGGCGCAGCTCTTCACGCATCTTCACCATCGTGTCCACATCAGGCAAGGCCGCACGGGCTTGGGCCAATTGGGCCGCCACCGAAGCTGGCACTTTCTCGGCATCGCGGTGCATCCAGCGCTTGGCAGCAGCCAGCACAGAGTCAGCAGGCAAGGTGCTCATCTTGTCGAGCTCTTGCTTCATGGCCAAACGCAGTTGGGTGGCGTAATTGGCCATCACTTCGTAGCGGTTGGCAATGACGGCTTCCAAGGTCTTTTCATCGGCCACTGGCTTGATGTCGCCAAAGGCGAGCTTTGGAGGTGTCTTCTTAACAGTCGCCAAACCCACAGTTTCCAAGATGCGGATGTACAACCAGCCCAAGTCGAACTCGTAGGGCTTGACCGACAACTTGGCCGATGTGGGGTATGTGTGGTGGTTGTTGTGCAACTCTTCGCCACCAATGATGATGCCCCAAGGCGAAATATTGGTGCTGGCGTCTGGCGCCTCAAAGTTGCGGTAGCCCCAGTAGTGGGCTGCACCGTTGATGATGCCTGCAGCAGTGACGGGAATCCACATCATCTGCACGGCCCACACGGTCAGGCCCAAAGCGCCGAACAAGGCCAAGTTGATGATGAGCATCAAAGCCACGCCCCACACCGAGTGAGGGGTGTAGAGGTTGCGCTCAATCCAGTCGTTGGGTGTGCCGTGGCCAAAACGCTCGAGGGTTTCGAGGTTCTCGGCTTCTTTGCGGTACAGCTCAGCGCCTGTGAACAACACGGTTTTGATGCCGTGCACGTGAGGGCTGTGTGGGTCTTCCGCTTGCTCGCACTTGGCGTGGTGCTTGCGGTGAATGGATGTCCACTCTTTGGTCACTTGGGCCGTGGTGAGCCACAACCAGAAACGGAAAAAGTGCGACACAACAGGATGCAAATCCAAAGCGCGGTGTGCCGAGTGGCGGTGCAAGTAGATGGTCACGCTGGCGATGGTGATGTGTGTGAGCACCATCGTGACGATGAAGACTTGCCAGCCAGAAAAATGCAGCAAGCCGTAGCTCAGCCAGTTCAACGTGGCATCAAGCCAAGCCCAATTGGGTAACAACATGTATGTCTTTCAACTCGTGGAAAATTAACTGTCAATTTTAAAGTTTCGGGTCTTATTTGGCTACCCAAACTGCAGCAAAAAAGCCGTCTGTTGCATGTATGTGGGGCCAAAGACGCAAATACAAGCCGTCTGTCGTACACAAACTGCCTGCATTGGCTACTTTCAGCTCTGTCAGAGTGTCGGCTGCTGACAACGGCACAAAGTTGGGGTGCGCTGCACTGAAGGCTTGGGCAATCGCCTCGTTCTCTTCGGGCAACACGCTGCAAGTGGCGTACACCAAGCGGCCGCCCGACTTCACCAAACGCGCAGCGCTGGCCAAGATGGAGGTTTGCTTGACTGTCAACTCTTCAACGGCCTTGGGCGACTGACGCCATTTCAGGTCGGGGTTACGGCGCAACGTGCCTAGGCCCGAGCAAGGTGCATCCACCAACACGCGGTCAATCTTGCCGCTCAGGCGCTTCACGCGCTCGTCGCGCTCGTGCGCAATGGCAGAGGGGTGAACGTTTGACAACTTGCTGCGTGCCAAGCGGGGCTTGAGCGATTCCAAGCGATGGCCCGAGGTGTCAAACGCATACAAGCGGCCGGTGCTGCGCATGGACGCGCCAATGGCCAGCGTTTTACCGCCAGCGCCCGCACAAAAGTCCACCACCATCTCGCCGCGCTTGGCGTCGAGCAACAGGGCCAACAGCTGTGAGCCTTCGTCTTGCACTTCAATCGCGCCACGCGCAAACGCGTCTAGGCCCGACAAAGCAGGCTTGCCTTCAATGCGCAAACCCCAAGGCGAGAACGGTGTGTCCACCGCCTTGATGCCCGCGAGCTTCAACTCGTGCTGCACATCGGCGCGTTTGTCGGTGAAGGTGTTCACGCGCAAGTCCAGCGGTGCGCCGCCGTTGAGGCGTTCGACCAAAGGCCAAAAGCCCTCGCCCACTTGGGCCTTGAGCGGCTCGACCAACCACTCGGGCATGTTGTGGCGATGACGTTCCATCAGGTCGGTGGGGTTCACCGCTTCGCAGGCTTCGAGCCATGCGGCTTCTTGTTTGTTCAACGCGCTGAACAAAAAGTCGAGCGGGCTGTTGTTGGCGTGCTTGGCGCTCTTGGGCGCGTTGTTGGCAGGCGCTTGGTCTTTCAAGTGCTGTGCAAAGCCAAGGATGGCCAAGCGGCGCTCTTTGGGGCCAGAGCCCGAGGGCGCAAAGTGGTCGTAGCGCAGTTTGTTGCGCAACACGTTGTAGGTGGTTTCGGCCAAGGCCGCACGCTCGCGCGGGCCGAAGGCATAGGTTTTACGGTAGTCACGGAAAAACTTTGACACCACTGAATCAGCAGGGTGGTCAAACTTCAAAGTGAGGCGGACAAGCTCGGTACAAGCTTCAACAAGGGCTTTTGGATGCATAGGGTGTATTGTCCCATCCTATGAACGACCAAGACCTCCCCCCACTGCAAGAAACTCCCATCGGCCTCTACCGCCACTACAAAGGCGGCCAATACGAGGTGATTGGCACCGTGCGCCACAGCGAAACACTAGAACCCATGACCCTCTACCGCGCCCTCTACGGCGCACACGGCCTGTGGGTGCGCCCTGCGGCCATGTTTAACGAACAGGTGCTGATTGACGGCGTGATGCAGCCGCGCTTCGTCAAAACCAACTAAGCCTTGTATGCAGCGGTGTTGCCAGCCCCGCGATAATTCGCGGCAATGAAAAACATCGTCATCTTGATCTCTGGCGGCGGCTCCAACATGGCCGCCATCGTGCGCACCGCGCAAGCCCAAAACTGGGCCAAGCAATTCAACGCGCAGGTCAGCGCCGTCATCAGCAACAAAGCCGACGCCAAAGGCTTGGCCTTTGCCAAAGAACACGGCATTGCCACAGCCGTCATCGACCACAAAGCCTTCGCCGACCAGCCCCAACCCCGCGAAGCCTTTGACGCCGCCTTGATGACCGAGATCGACAAACACCAGCCCCACCTTGTGGTGCTGGCTGGCTTCATGCGCATCCTCACCCCAGGCTTTGTGGCGCACTACGAAGGCCGACTGCTCAACATCCACCCCTCGCTCCTGCCCGCCTTCCCCGGCCTGCACACGCATGAGCGCGCCATCGAAGCCGGCTGCAAATTTGCCGGAGCCACCGTGCACCGCGTCACCGCCGAACTAGACCACGGCCCCATCCTCGCGCAAGCGGTTGTGCCCGTGCTGCCCAACGACACCGCAGACACACTGGCTGCGCGGGTGTTGACGCAGGAGCATTTGATTTATCCGAAGGCGGTGGCGGAGTTGTTGACGTAATTTAAAAACTTGCAATAAAATCGATGCCAGTCTCCAGCTGACCAACCACACCAGGCAATCAGAGCCGAAATGTCGCGTCAACTGGGGGCTTTTTTATTTGCTCCAGAGCTTTAAACCCGCGTTAGCCCAACGTTGTTCGACAGTGGCCTCTTTGTTGTAAACGCTAGCAACCACGTTGACATGTGAACGCCCCACCAGCTTGTTTGCATGCAGGGGAATCAAAATGGGCGCACCGTCTTTCACCTCGAAAGTAATGACAACTGCAGAGCTTTGAATCGTCGCCGACCTATACAGTGCTTTGGGCGAAGCGATGATGTCCGCCAACCGATACAACATAGATTTTGGGATACCGTGATCGAAGTGCGCCTTGTCAACGGCAGATCCTTTGATCACCAAGTCAAGCGCAGGAAAACCTGCATGCTCCATCAAATACGCAGGCGTAGCACCCAACGACAAGACATGCTCGTGATGTGGTCGCCCAGCCAACGAAGACTGGAGAATCAGTTGAACACTCGCTTGGAAATTTTTGTCAGCCATGGAATTCAATTTGCATCGCGAAGAAACTCGCAATGGACGAACTCAGCTTAGCCAACCGCTCAAATCACGTTGATCAATTCACCTAAATTTTGATGAATTTGCACTAACGCTCAAGATGTGTACTTCTATTTTTGTGTGAAAGATCCGCAGGCGATGTGGCTGGCTGCGGCTGACGATTTCTGGTACTCCAGCATGAGGAAACCGCAGTCAGCCACTTCGCCGGAGCGAGAGCCAAGCATCAAACCAAGAGCCGAGAACTCTTAGGCACATGCGCCATCAAAAACTCCATCTGATCCGCCAAGATACGGCGGTTGCGCAAGATGAAGTCCTCCCACAACGACGGCTCATAAGGTGTGTAAAGCAGCGGCATGCGCGCTTGCTCGGGCGTGCGGTTGCCCTTGCGGTGGTTGCACGATTTACACGCCGTCACCACATTCATCCACACATTGGGGCCGCCTTGGCCCACGGGGCGAATGTGTTCGCGGGTGAGTTCTGATTCGTGGAAGTGGTCGCCGCAGTAAGCGCAAACGTTGCGGTCGCGGCTGAAGAGCTTGTCGTTGGTCAGACCCGATTTCAAATCAAACGGGTTGATGTTGGGCACACCTTTCGTGCCGATGATGCTGTTGACCGTGATGATCGACTGCTGGCCCGTGATGGCATTGGTGCCGCCATGAAACACCGCCACCTCGCCGCCAGATTCCCAGCGTACTTCGTCGGCCGCGTAGTGGAGGACCGCTTCTTCCAGCGATATCCACGACTGCGGTAGCCCTTGGGCAGACAGTTTCAAGACCTTCACACCTCACCTCCATTCGCTTCTAAAACGACCGATCGGGAATGCACATCTATCGCTGACAATATACCTTTATTGGGTGACAGTTTTATGTTCGTCGCCCCACACTCAAACCATGCAAATTTTTCGAGGTTTTCATCACCCCCAGTTGGCTTCAGCCTGTGCGCTGACGATTGGCAACTTTGACGGCGTGCACCGTGGCCACCAAGCCATGCTGGCCCTGCTGAAAAATGAGGCACGTCACCGCGGCGTGCCCAGTTGCGTGATGACGTTCGAGCCGCACCCACGCGACTTCTTCGCCAAGCAGCACCAACAGCCCGACCTCGCCCCCGCCCGCATTGCCACCCTGCGCGACAAGCTCAACGAGCTGGCCGCTTGCGGTGTGGACCAATGCGTGGTGCTGCCGTTTGACCAAAGCTTTGCCTCGCAAGAGCCTCAGGCTTTCATCGAAGACGTGCTGGTCAAAGGCCTCGGCGTGAAATACGTGCTGGTGGGTGACGACTTCCGCTTTGGGGCCAAACGTGCGGGCGACTACGCCATGCTCGACGCCGCAGGCACAGCCCACGGTTTTGACGTGGCCCGCATGAACAGCTACGAGGTGAAGAACCTGCGCGTGTCCAGCTCTGCCGTGCGCGAGGCCATGGGCCGTGGCGCGATGCAAGAGGTGGCGCAGTTGCTGGGCCGCCCTTATGCCATTTCGGGCCATGTGGTGCATGGCCGCAAGCTGGGCCGCGAGCTGAACTGCCGCACACTCAATCTGCGCTTTAGCCATTGGAAGCCCGCTGCCAGCGGCATCTTCGTGGTGCAAGTACACGGTTTGGCCGACCAGCCCTTGGCCGGTGTGGCCAATTTGGGCATTCGCCCCTCGCTTGACCCGACCGATGTGAACGGCGGCCGCGTGCTGCTAGAAACCCATTGCCTCGACTGGCCCGCCAGCCTAGGCGCTGAGGGGGGCTACGGTAAAATCATCCGCGTGGAACTGCTGCACAAATTACACGACGAGCTGAAGTACGACGGTCTGGACGCCTTGATGCAAGGCATACACAAAGACTGCGACGATGCACGCGCCTGGCTCGCAGCCCGAATTTGACGGGGCGTGCAGCCCCCTCTTGCTGCACATTGCCCCGCATCTGCCTGATTTAGCTAGCTGCCCCGCTTTTGGGTTTAGCAGCCAGCCCCCTCTTAATGCCTCCGACCTGAGATAGCCATGACAGACAAAGCCACCGATTACCGATCCACGCTCAACATGATGGACACCCCGTTCCCCATGCGTGGTGACTTGCCCAAACGCGAACCCGCTTGGGCCAAGCAATGGAACGAGCAAGGCTTGTACAAAAAACTGCGCGTGGCTCGCCAAGGTGCACCGCTGTTTGTGCTGCACGACGGCCCGCCCTACGCCAACGGCAAGCTGCACATCGGCCACGCGCTGAACAAAGTGCTGAAAGACATGATCGTCAAGTCCAAGCAATTGGGCGGCTTTGACGCGCAATACATCCCCGGCTGGGACTGCCACGGTTTACCGATCGAGAACGCCATCGAAAAACTGCATGGCCGCAAACTCAGCCGTGACGACATGCAGGCCAAGAGCCGCGCATTCGCCACTGAGCAAATCGAACAACAACGCGAAGACTTCAAACGCTTGGGCGTGTTGGGCGACTGGGAGCGCCCCTACCGCACCATGGACCCCGCCAACGAAGCCGGCCAACTGCGCGCCTTCAAACGCGTGATGGAGCGTGGCTTTGTGTACCGTGGCTTGAAGCCCGTGTACTGGTGCTTTGACTGCGGCTCATCTTTGGCCGAGTTTGAAATTGAATACGCCGACAAGAAGAGCGACACGCTCGACGTGGCCTTCTTGTGCGCCCAGCCCGAGAAACTGGCTGCTGCGTTTGGTTTGCCCAAGCTCGACAAAGAAGCATTTGCTGTCATTTGGACCACCACCGCGTGGACCATCCCTGCCAACCAAGCGCTCAACATGCACCCCGAAATCAACTACGCCTTGGTCGACACCGAGCGTGGTTTGTTCTTGTGCGCGGCTTCGTTGGTCGAGAAATGTTTGGAGCGTTGGAAGCTCGAAGGCAAAGTGGTGGCAACAGCTACCGGCGATAAGTTGGGCTTGATTGAATTCAACCACCCACTGTCACATGTGGACGCTGGCTACAAACGCACAGCCCCCGTGTTCTTGGCCGACTACGTGGGCGAGAGCGACGGCACAGGCATCGTGCACAGCGCACCTGCCTACGGCGTGGATGACTTCAACTCATGCATGGCCAACGGCATGAAGTACACCGACATCTTGAACCCCGTGCAAGGCAACGGCGCGTATGCCGCTGACTTCCCGTTGTTCGGTGGCCAGCACATCTGGAAAGCTGTGCCCGTCATTCTGGAAACCCTGCAAAACGCAGGCCGCTTGATGGCCACACAAACCATCACGCACAGCTACCCACATTGCTGGCGTCACAAAACGCCCGTCATCTACCGCGCGGCGGCGCAGTGGTTCATCCGCATGGATGCGTTTGACAGCACCACCGAAAAAACCACGGGCAAGTTCATCACCGACAAGTCGAGCAAATCGCTGCGCGAACTCGCGTTGCACGCGATTGACGAAACCCACTTCTACCCAGAAAACGGCCGCGCACGTTTGCGCGACATGATTGCCAACCGCCCCGACTGGTGCATCTCGCGCCAACGCAGCTGGGGTGTGCCCGTGCCGTTCTTCTTGCACAAAGACAGCGGCGAGTTGCACCCACGCACCATGGCCATCATGGACCAAGCGGCCGACATCGTTGAAAAAGGCGGCATCGAAGCATGGAGCCGCGTGACGGTGGAAGACATCCTCAACCAGCCCGGCGACGACGCAGCCAGCTACACCAAGAGCACCGACATCTTGGAAGTGTGGTTTGACTCTGGCTCGACCTTCCAACACGTGCTGCGCGGCAGCCACAAAGATGCGTACGACCGCGCACCACACCATGACCAAGGCCCAGAAGCCGACTTGTATTTAGAAGGCCACGACCAACACCGCGGCTGGTTCCACAGCTCGTTGTTGCTCGGCTGCGCTTTGTACGACCGCGCGCCCTACAAAGGCCTGCTGACCCACGGCTTTGCCACCGACGGCCAAGGCCGCAAGATGAGCAAGAGCTTGGGCAACACCGTCGCGCCACAAGAAGTGAGCGACAAGATGGGCGCAGAAATCGTGCGCTTGTGGGTGGCCAGCACCGACTACTCGGGCGACCTGAACATCGACGACAAAATCTTGGCCCGCGTGGTCGATGCGTACCGCCGCATTCGCAACACGCTGCGCTTCTTGCTCGCCAACGTGAGCGACTTTGACCCAGCCAAAGACGCCGTGGCGTTTGACGACTTGTTGGAAATCGACAAGTACGCGCTGTCTCGCGCAGCGCAAGTGCAAGCCGAAATTCGCGCGCACTTCGATGCGTATGAGTTCCACCCCGTGGTGTCGAAGTTGCAGCTGTACTGCTCGGAAGATTTGGGCGCGTTCTATTTGGACGTGCTCAAAGACCGCCTGTACACCACAGCGCCTAAGTCGCTCGCACGCCGCAGCGCACAAACCGCGTTGCACCAAATCACCCACGCCATGCTGCGCTGGATGGCCCCGTTCCTCAGCTTCACCGCTGAAGAAGCGTGGACCACGTTTGGCAAGTCTGAGTCGATCTTCTTGGAAACCTTCACCGACCTTGGCGCAAGCAATGCGGCGTTGATGGACAAGTGGCATGCCGTGCAACACGTGCGCGAAGTCGCCAACAAAGAAATCGAAAACAAACGCACCGAAGGTTTGGTGGGCGCATCGCTACAAGCCGAGCTGGTCATCCACTGCGATGGCGCTGCGTATGACGCATTGGCCTCATTGGGCGACGACTTGAAGTTTGTGTTCATCACATCAAAGGTTTCTTTGGTGAAGGTTGCAGGCGCAGGTTTGACCGTTGAAGTCAAAGCCAGCGAAGCCACCAAGTGCGAACGCTGCTGGCACTACAGCGACGACGTGGGCCACAACCCCGCTCACCCCACCCTGTGCGGCCGTTGCGACAGCAACTTGCACGGTGACGGTGAAGTGCGTCACTTCGCATAAAGAAAGCTACACATGGCACGCCACACCTTCATTCGCAACACCACCTCGTATTGGGTGTGGCTCGGCATTGCCGCGTTGGTGTTGATCGCCGATCAATTCACCAAAGTGCTCATCGTCAGCACCTATCAACTGGGTGAAGGTTTTCCTGTCACTGACTTTTTCAACATCGTGCGCGTGCACAACGAAGGCGCTGCGTTTTCGTTCCTCGCCACGGCGGGTGGCTGGCAGCGTTGGTTCTTCACCGGCCTTGGCGTGGTGGCCACCATCGCCATGGTGTGGATGCTCAAAAAGCACCCAGGCCAAAAACTGTTTGGCTTTGCCATCGCCTGCATCTTGGGCGGCGCAGTGGGCAATGTGATTGACCGCGTGCTGTATGGCTACGTGGTCGACTTTCTAGATTTTTATTACGCCGGCATTCACTTCCCCGCGTTCAACATTGCCGACAGCGGCATCACCGTGGGTGCAGCCTGCCTCATCTTGGATGAAGTGTTGCGCGTGCGCCGCGGAAACTAAACATGCAAATACTTCCCCCAAAAACAGTTGGCATTGCCGAACTGAACACGGCCATTGCGCAAAAAGGCTACGGCATGCTCAGTGCTGCCAGCGTGGCTGAATGGGCGGGATGTGCATTGAGCGAGCTGCAAGCCCTGTCGCCCGACTGGGACGACATGCCGCCCGACAACTACCTCAAAGACGGTGGCCGCTACCGCCGCCGTTTGCACAGCAGCTTTGTGTTTGAGCACAACACACTCAGCCAAGTGCCGCATCGTGCGCATTGGCAGTCCCTCGACTACAACGCGCTGCACGGCGGCATGGAGCGTTGGTTTGAACCCATGCACGAGGCCACGGTGGCCACACCTGCGTGGACGAAGTTGCTCACTGCATTGGCAAACACCGCCACCCAAGTACGCGGCACACCGAGCACCAAGTGGTGCATCGAAGCGCATCAGTTCCGCATCGACACCACCGACGGCATTGGCCGCCCCACACCCGAAGGCGCACATCGCGATGGCGTGGATTTTGTGGCGGTATTCATGGTCAACCGCACCGACATCAAAGGCGGCGAGACCCGCGTGTTTGAAGCCAACGGCCCACAAGGCGAACGCTTCACGCTGAGCGAGCCTTGGTCGTTGATGTTGTTAGACGACACCCGCATGATTCACGAAAGCACGCCCATTCAGCCATTGGCTGAGGGCGGTCATCGCGATACGCTGGTGCTCACCTGCCGCGCAGACAAGTTTCAGGACGCCGAACCCAGCGCCTGAAACCCCTGCGCTGTCATCACAAAGTGATGATGGTGCAACCCGTGGTCTTGCGGGCTTCCAAGTCGCGGTGCGCTTGGGCAATGTCGGCCAAGGGGTAAGTTTGGTCGATGTGGATCTTCACCTTGCCGCTGGTCACGGCTTCAAACAAATCGTCTGCCATTTCTTGCGTGCTTTCGCGCGTGACGATGTGGCTGAACAAAGTTTGACGTGTGAGGTAGATCGAACCTTTAGGGCCCAAGATGCCGGGGGCGATGGGCGCTGGTGCACCTGATGCGTTACCAAAGCTGGCCATCAAACCAAACGGTGCGATGCAGTCCAGTGACTTGTCCCATGTGTCTTTACCCACCGAGTCGTAAACCACTTTCACGCCCTTGCCGCCTGTGATTTCTTTCACACGCACCAGGAAGTCTTCGGTGTTGTAGTTGATGACGTGCGCTGCGCCATTGGCCTTGGCCAATTCGCACTTGGCATCGCTGCCTGCCGTGCCAATCAGTTGATAGCCCAAGGCCTTGGCCCATTGGCAAGCGATCAGGCCAACACCGCCAGCGGCTGCGTGGAACAAGATGAAGTCACCCTTGTGCAAGCCGCCTTGGGGCAAGGTGCGCTTCAACAAATATTGCGCGGTCAAACCTTTGAGCATCATGGCTGCGCCGGTTTCAAACGAAATCGCATCTGGCAATTTGCACACGCACTTGGCGGGCATCACGCGCTCTTCGCAGTAGCTGCCGGGTGGCTGGCTGGCATACGCGGCACGGTCGCCCACTTTCAAATGGGTCACGCCTTCGCCCACGGCTTCAATGATGCCGGAGGCTTCCATGCCCAAGTGCAAAGGCATGGGCAGTGCATACACGCCGCTGCGTTGGTACACGTCGATGAAGTTCAGGCCAACGGCTTTGTGGCGAATGCGAATCTCGCCTGGGCCAGGTTGACCCACGGTCACGTCAATGAGCTTGAGCTCTTCAGGGCCGCCGTTTTTTTCGATGATGACTGCTTTGGTCATGGGGTGATGCTCCAGATATAGGTGAAATTTTTCAGACGCTGAATCCTGCCATGAAATCGGTGCCTCGCCTGTCGCACAGGTTATTGGGGGGCTCGGGTACAGTCCTGCCCTTATGTCAGTTGTTCCTCACGCCCTCACGCCGCGCAATGCGGCGCTTTTATTGATCCCTCCCCTTTTGTGGGCGGGCAACGCCGTGATTGGCCGCATGATTGCGGACCAAATTCCGCCCATCACCCTCAACTTCTTTCGCTGGGCCTTGGCCTTTGTGCTGGTGCTGCCCTTGGCGCACAGCATGTTGCGCCGCGACAGCCCCTTGTGGGCGCACTGGAAGCGCTACACCTTGCTAGGCCTGCTGGGCGTGGGCTTGTACAACAGCTTTCTGTATTTAGCGCTGCAAACCTCCACACCCATCAACGTGACCTTGGTCGGCTCGAGCATGCCCGTGTTCATGTTGCTGGTGGGCGCGCTGTTCTTCAAGCAAACCGTGCGCAAGCGGCAAATGACGGGTGCAGTGCTGTCCATCCTCGGTGTGATGGTGGTGCTGTGCCGTGGTGACTGGCATGCACTGGCCAATGTGCATTTGGTGATCGGCGATGTGTTTGTGCTCATGGCCACAGCCGCGTGGTCTTGGTACAGCTGGTTGTTGTCGGGCACCCAAGAACCCACAGAAGCGCGCAGCAACTGGGCCAACTTCCTGATGGCGCAAATGGTGTTTGGCTTGTTCTGGTCTGCCGCGTTCAGCGGTGCTGAGTGGGCGGGCCTGACGGGCATTGCCGATGCACACATCAGCTGGAGCTGGCCGTTGGTGGCTGCGCTGGTTTATGTATCGGTCGGTCCAGCGGTGTTGGCCTATCGTTTTTGGGGCTTGGGCGTGCAAAACGTGGGGCCCAACATCGCAGGCTTTTTTGTGAACCTCATCCCCGTGTTCACCGCCACCTTGTCAGCCTTGGTGTTGGGCGAAATGCCGCAGCTGTATCACGCCGCGGCGTTTGCGCTGATCATTGGCGGCATTGTGGTGTCGTCGCGCAAATAAAGCGTTTTTTGCAAACAGACTATTTCGAGCCGTACTTCGACACGATAAACACGCCGCCCAGCACCAGCAAAGTGCCTGCGCCAATCCACGCGTTGAGTGGCTCATCCAACAGCCACACACCCATTGCGATGGTGGACATGGGGCCAATCATGCCGGTTTGTGCTGCCAAGGCTGCGCCGATGCGTTCAATGGCCATCATCACCATGAGCACGGGGGCCACCGTGCAGGCCACGGCATTGAGCACGCCCAACCACAACACATCCACGGGCACAACAGCAGCAGACAGCGGGCGCAACACCACAAACTGGGCAATGCAACACACACAGGCCACACTGGTGGCCCAGCCCACCAAACGCAACGAACCAATGCGCTGCACCAACTGGCCGCTGTAGATCAAATAAACGGCATAGCTCACCGCACTGCCAAACACCAAACTGCCACCCAAGGCCACATCAGCCCCAGCAAATGAGAGTTCGTGCGAGAACACCAACATCACGCCGCTGTAGCTGATGGCCATGGCCAACATACGGATGGGGTGAATCGGCTTTTTGTAAATCGCCCAGCCCAGCAACACCACCAATGTGGGGTTGAGATACAAGATGAGTCGTTCAAGACTGGCCGTGATGTATTGCAAGCCTAAGAAATCCAAGTAGCTCGACAAGTAGTAACCCACAAAGCCAAGGCCCACGATGTCGATCACGTCACGGCGCGTCAGCGGGTTCTCACGCGCAATGGCTTGGCGCTCGGCCCACAAGCCCATGGCAATGAAAAACGGCAGCGCAAACAGCATGCGGTACATGATGACCGTGACCGCATCCACCCCATGCAGATAAGACAGCTTGACGATGATGGCTTTGCCGCTGAAAGCAATCGCACCTGCTGCGGCAAGAAGAAGGCCCGACAAAGCAGGACGTGATGAATGGGGCATTGAAAAAAATCGAGGCGCTCACTGGAGAAAACCAGAGTTTATGTGAGGCCTTCGCACAAGCGTGTCACAAACGCTCGGTACCATTGGGGGGTATGTCTTCCCTCGAACTCACCCTTCTGTATTTATGCGCTGCTGTGGTCAGCGTGGTGGGTTGTCGTCTGCTGCATTTGCCCGCCATGCTGGGCTATTTGTTTGCGGGTGTGGTGATTGGCCCGCACGCCTTGGCCTTGGCCAATAACTCGGTGGCCATCGAGCACTTGGCCGAATTTGGCGTGGTGTTTTTGATGTTCGTCATCGGCTTGGAATTCAACCTGCCCAAGCTCATGCGCATGCGCAAGCTGGTGTTTGGTTTGGGGCTAGGCCAAGTGGTGCTCACGCTGCTGGGGGCCTTGTTGTTTAACTTGGCCTTGGGTTGGCTGCTCAAAGAACTCGGCTACATCTGGCGCTTGAGCTGGCAAGCGTCTATTGCTTTGGGCAGCGCGCTAGCCATGTCGAGCACGGCCATTGTGGTCAAGCTCATGGCTGATCGTGTCGAGATGGAATCCCCCCACGGCCAACGCGTGATGGGCGTGTTGCTGTTTCAAGATTTGGCCGTTGTGCCGCTGCTGGTGCTCATCCCCGCACTGGCCGATATGGGTGAACACAACCTCTGGAAAGTGTTGTCCATCGCCATGCTCAAAGCCACGGTGCTGGTGGGCTTGCTGTTGTGGGGCGGTCAACGCGTGATGCGTGCATGGCTGCAATTGGTGGCACGCCGCAAGAGCGATGAGCTGTTCATGCTCAACCTCTTGTTCATGACCTTGGGGCTGGCGTGGCTCACAGAGCTGGCCGGTTTGTCGCTGGCCATGGGCGCGTTCTTGGCCGGCATGCTGATTGCCGAAACCGACTTTAAGCACAAGGTGGAGGCCGACATTCGCCCCTTCCACGATGTGCTGCTGGGCTTGTTCTTTATCACCATCGGCATGAAGCTGGATTGGGAAGTGTTGATCGACAGCTGGGGCTGGGTGCTGCTGCTGTCACTGGTACCCCTCACCTTCAAAGCGGGCTTGGTGTTTGTGCTGGCCCGCATCACGGGCGCACCTGCGGGTGTGAGCCTGCGCACCGCGTTGTACTTGGCACAAGCGGGTGAATTTGGTTTTGTGCTGTTGTCACTCGGCTTGCATCACGCCCTCATCCCCAACGCATGGATGAGCCCCATCTTGGCGTCGATGGTGTTGTCGATGATTGCCACACCATTCTTGGTGATGAATGCCGACCGCATCGTCAACCGCTTCATCAGCAACGATTGGTTGCTGCAGTCGCTGGCCCTGACTGGCATGGCGCAGCGCACACTCAAGATTGAGAACCACGTCATCGTGTGTGGCTATGGCCGCAGCGGCCATAACTTGGCCGACTTGTTGACGCTAGAAAACATCCCGTATGTGGCCCTCGACTCAGACCCAGAAAAAGTACAAATGGGTCGTGAGCACGGTCACCATGTGGAGCTGGGCGACGCCACCCGTTTCTCAAGCCTCATGTCCGCAGGCTTGGTACGGGCCTCTGCCGTGGCCGTGACTTACCCTGACTTGCCTTCTGCGTTGAAAGTGTTGGCTTGGGTCAAAGAACACGCACCGCATGTGCCCGTGATCGTGCGCACCCACGACGACGAACACCTCGAAGACCTACGCGCCGCAGGCGCTGCTGAAGTAGTGCCTGAAGTGATTGAAGGCAGCCTCATGTTGGCCAGCCAAACCTTGGCCCACATTGGCATTCCCTTGAAACGCGTGATTCGCTTGGTGCAAGGCCAGCGTATGACGCGCTATGCGCTGATGCGCGATGTGCTCAAGCACAAAGAGGGTTTAGGCGATGTTGAGCCGCATTAATTAGCAGCTCGCGCTTTTAATGCTTGGCCGATTTGGCCAAAAAATCTCGCCAAGCGTGCAACACCGCTTTCACCTCAGCCAAAGCAAATCGGCCTTCTGGCAAGTTCCACCAATCGGTGTCCTCTGGCCCCACATTGCTTTGGTTGAACTGCACACCCGTGGTTTTGAAATCCACGCAAAACATATCGCCATCGGCAAACCACTCGGTGATGCTGTGACTTTCTAATTGAGCCAAGGCCTGTAGCGCTTCATCACAACGCGCCACCTCTGCCATGTCACTGGTGAGCCAGCTGCACACGAACCGATTGAGCGGGTGCTGATCAGCATCCGTCGCATCGCCTTTGGGCGCACGCCATTCACACACGGGATAGCTCACAGGCTTGGCCACTGTGCCAGGCACTGGCAATTCTTGGTGATGGAAAAAATGAATGTGTTTCATGGTCGTGGGTTCATCATTTGGCATAGACGGGATAGGCCGTGACACGCGGGGCGGTGTAGCCCTCCACGCGCACACCGCTGGGCGTGAGGGCGCTCCACTTGTCGCCACGGATGGTTTTGTTGGGGCTGTTCCAAGCGGCATCGAGTTCAGAGGCCACACGCTCGGCGTTCCACGCCTTGGGGAACATGGTGTTTTGCATGGGCTTGCCGTTGCGGTCGGTTTTGGTCACCCATTGGCCGGGGCGCGAGGGGTCTGCCATTTGCACATGGGCGCGATACACGCCCGTGGCATCGGGCGCTGATTCGCTGCCAGCAATCACACGCACATCGCCACTGAGCAAGGTGTGCCCGCCCGTGGGTAAGCCTGTGCGGCGGTTGAAGTCCGCGCCCACCACGTGCTCAATGTCGATGGGCGAGCGTGCACTGGCAACGCCAGAGACGGTCAACATGCACACGGTCAACGCCACCCACATGGCTGCACGCCATGAGCTGAATAAATTTCGATTCAAAAACATACGTCACTCTCTCTTGTTCATCATTCGCCCAACACCACGCCTTCACGGCGTGGGTCAGCGCCACTGATCCATTCAGATCGGCTAGATTTATTTTGACGCACCACGGCTTGCAAACCGCTGGTCAACGCCTGCTCTTTGACCTCGTGGCCGCGCTCGCGCAAGGCCGCAAGGGTAGCAGGTGCAAAGCGGCCGCCTTCCAACACCAGTGGCCCGCCCACACTGCCAAAGTTGGGCAGTGCAATGGCTTGCTGCGGGCTCAGCCCCCAGTTCAGCACGCCATACAAAGTTTTGGCGGTGAAGTGAATGATCATCGCGCCGCCGGGGCTGCCCACACTCATCACCAACTGGCCCGTGGCTTTGTCAAACACCAAAGTGGGTGACATGGAGGAACGTGGGCGCTTGTTGGGCTGCACACGGTTGGCTACCAAGCGGCCTTGTGCATCACGCGGCGCAAAGCTGAAATCGGTCAGCTCGTTGTTGAGCAAAAAGCCTTTGACCATTTGGCGCGAACCAAACGCGTCTTCGATGGTGGTGGTCATGGCCAGTGCGTTGCCCTGACCATCGACGATGCTGATGTGCGATGTGCCGTACTCGGGCTGATCCACCATCGGCGCAAAACTGCTGCGTTGCGCATGCACGGGCACGCCAGGCAAGGCTTGCGGCATGGCGGTGGGGCGAATGAGTTTGGCGCGCTCTCGCAAATACGTAGGGGCCAGCAAGCTATGCCACTCGCCACTAGGGGCCGGCGCAAAGTCAGGGTCGGCCACGTATTGCGCACGGTCGGCAAACGCGAGGCGAGAGGCCTCGGTGTAAAGATGCAACCAGCGCGCATCGGGTGTGCCGTCCACCGCCTCGGTGGGCGAGGACATCAACGAAGCGGGCGTGTGCTGCAACATGCCCAATATTTGGCCAATCGCAATCGCGCCTGAGCTGGGTGGCGGGAAACCACACACGCGGTAGACGCGGCTGACTGCTGCATGGTCAAAGCACACAGGCGTGCGCTCTTTGGCTTGGTAGTTGGCCAAGTCGCTCAGTGCCAAGCGGCCAGGGTTGCTGGGGTGCTGCTGCACTTTGCGCACCACGGCCTCGGCCACATCACCGCTGTAAAACGCTTGCACACCCTCAGTGGCAATGCGTTGCAACACTGCGGCAAGCTCTGGGTTGCGCAACACATGGCCTATCGCGTGTGGCTCGCCATTGGCTTGGTAAAAGTAAGCGCGTGCCGTTGGGTCTAAGCGCAAATACGCATCGGCCTTGAGCTGCGCATGCAAGCGCGGGCTGATGGCAAAGCCTTGGGTGGCCAAGGCGATGGCGGGCTCAAACAACTTGGCCCATGGCAGCTTGCCGTGTTGTGCATGGGCCTGCGCCAACATGCGCAGCACGCCGGGCGTGCCCACCGAGCGGCCGCCCACCACGGCGGCATGAAATGCCAGTGGTTTGCCATCGGCATTGAGCAGCATGTCTTCGGTGGCGGCTGCAGGTGCTGTCTCGCGGCCATCGAAGGCTTGCACTTTAGGTGCGCCCTCACCTGACGTGCTGTGCAGCAAAAACGCACCACCACCAATGCCACTCGATTGCGGCTCGACCAAGCCCAACACCATTTGCACGGCAATGGCGGCATCCACGGCGGAGCCGCCTGCTTTCAACACATCAAAGCCTGCCTGCGTGGCCAAAGGGTTGGCGGCGGCCACGGCAAACTTAGCCGTCACCACATCGGCTTTGCGTGTGAAGCCCGTGGCGATTTCGGGTTGCAACGGTGCTTGACCTGTTGCACTAGGCCAAGTCGCGCACGCAGCCAAGCAAACAGGCACAGCCAGCGCCAAACCAAAACGTTTGAAATGGGTCATCACACAGCCCTTCCACATGACATAAAAAAACGGCACCCGAAGGTGCCGTTGGCATTCAGAGTAATCCGAATTATTCCTCGACGAAGGCTTCTTCGCGTTTGTTCTTGATGGATGGCAACAGCACGATCACCAAGAGCAAGACAGCGGCGGCTAACAAGCCAGCAGAGATGGGGCGTGTACCAAACACAGACCAATCACCACGAGACAGCAACAGCGCACGGCGCAAGTTCTCTTCCATCATGGGGCCCAAGATAAAGCCCAGCAGCAATGGCGCAGGCTCAGCACCCAACTTGACAAACAAGTAGCCAATGAAACCAAACATGGCCACCATCCAGATGTCAAAGGTGTTGTTGTTGGTCGAATACACACCGACCGCGCAGAACAACACAATGGCTGGGAACAAGAAGCGGTAAGGCACTGACAACAACTTGATCCACATGCCGATCAATGGCAAGTTCAAGATCACGAGCATCAAGTTACCAATCCACATCGAGGCAATCAGACCCCAGAACAACTCGGGGTTGCTGGTCATCACCTGTGGGCCGGGTTGGATGTTGTGAATGGTCATCGCACCCACCATCAAAGCCATCACGGCGTTGGGTGGAATACCCAAGGTGAGCAATGGAATGAACGAGGTTTGAGCGCCCGCGTTGTTAGCCGCTTCAGGAGCTGCCACACCACGGATGTTGCCTTGGCCGAATGGCACTTCGCCTTCGCGTAATGCTGTTTTCTTCTCGATGGTGTAAGCCGCAAACGCTGCCAACAACGCACCGCCACCAGGCAACACGCCCAGCATCGAACCCAAAGCTGTGCCGCGAATGACGGCAGGCATCATGTTCTTGAAGTCTTCCTTGGTGGGGAACAAACCTTCCACCTTGGCGGTGAACACTTCGCGGTCTTCTTCAGGACGCGAGAGGTTAGAAATAATTTCACCGTAACCAAACACGCCCATGGCGATGGTCACAAAGCCCAAGCCGTCGGTGAGTTCAGGAATGTCAAAGCTGAAACGTGCCACGCCAGAGTTGACGTCGGTACCGATCAAGCCCATCAAGAGGCCCAACACGATCATGGCAATCGCTTTGAGCAAAGAGCCCGAAGCCAACACCACCGCACCGACCAAGCCCAAAATCATGAGCGAGAAATATTCGGCAGGGCCAAACTTGAACGCGAGTTCTGTCAAAGGAGGCGCGAAGGCCGCCAAGATCAAAGTACCCACTGAACCAGCAAAGAACGAACCCAAGCCAGCAGCCGCCAACGCGGGGCCTGCACGACCTTTACGGGCCATTTGGTAGCCGTCGATGGTGGTGACCACCGAAGACGATTCACCGGGCAAGTTAACCAAAATCGCGGTGGTCGAACCACCGTACTGAGCGCCGTAATAAATACCGGCCAACATGATGAGCGCCGACACAGGTGGCAACGCGTAAGTGGCTGGCAACAACATGGCGATGGTCGCCACAGGGCCAATGCCTGGCAACACACCAATCAAGGTGCCCAAGATACAACCGGTCAAGGCGTACATCAGGTTGATGGGCGTGAAAGCCACGCCGAAACCCAATGAGAGGTTTGCAATCAAATCCATTTTTTATTCTCCGACTCAACCAGTGATAAAGGCAGGCCACACAGGCATCTGCAGCTTCAAGGCCCAAATAAAGGCAACGTAGCTACCAACCGCCAATACGGTGGCAAGGATGAAGACATCTTTGAAAACAAAGTGGTCACCGGCCTTGCTGGCAATAAATACCAAGGCGTAAATGCCAGCGATCAAGCCCATGGGCGGCACGCCAATGCTGGGCAAACCGGCCAACAAAATGCCAAACACAATGTTGGCACCCAAGATGTAAACGATGGGTCTCCAAGCAAACGCGCCAATCGGCTCGCCGTCTTCTGTGTGCTCCACCAACGAGTAGAACGTGATGAACGCACCCAGCACTGCCAAGAAAATACCCAGCAACAACGGAAAGTATCCGGGGCCCATGCGAGCGCCCGTGCCAACGTTGTAGCTAGTTGCGCCCCAAGCGAACGCTCCACCGACCAATGTGAACATCAGGCCGGAGAAAAAGTCTTTTTGACTTTTGATCATTTCTTCTCCTCATCCAATAGCAAATATGGCGTGAATTATGGTGTTCACGCATAGGCCCATCCGATGTGGGTTACACCTATTTTGCGCAAGGCTTAAAGAGGGGGTAAACCCCTAAATCACAGGTCTTTGAGCGGTTTGAACACACGCAGCCACTTGGTGGCGGGCAGCGGCCAACGGGCTTGAATGGCCTCAGCGCGGGCCATGAGTTCGGCGCGTTTGGGCGCGCTGGGGGTGCGCTGCGCGAGCACCACGGTGTTGCCCTCGCGTGTGGGCTTGAAGGCCCACAGTGCGTCCGCCCCAAAAGCAGCCGCCATCTTCTCCACGCTCTGCGCAAAGCTGGAGCTACGGCCAAACAGGTTGACGGTCATGCAGCCATCGTCGGTCAACAGGCTGCGGCAGTCGGCATAAAACTCCGCACTGTCCAAAACAGGCGAAGCGGCTTCGTGGTCGTACAAGTCCACTTGTAGCGCGTCGATCTGGCCGCGCCAGTGGTCGTGCTTGGCCACCTCGGCGGCATCGCCCAACACCACTTGCAGCTTGGCGCTGTCGGCGGGCAGCTTGAACCACAGGCGGCAGGCGGCCACGACTTGCGGGTTGAGTTCAATGGCGGTGGTTTTCATGCGCAGGTGCTTGAACGAAAACTTGGTGAGCGACGCCGCGCCCAAACCCAGTTGCATGGCGTGCAGCTTGCCCACTTTGTCGATGTCCACAAACAAGAGCCACGCCATCATGCGTTGCACGTATTCAAGGTCGATGTCAAAAGGTTTGTCGATGTTCATCGAGCCTTGCACCCACGGCGTGCCGAGGTGCAGGTAGCGGGTGTCGCCGTAGTCAGAGAAATTGACTTCTGGGAGTTCGAGTTTTTTCTTGGTTGCCATTGCGTTGTTTTCGTTATTTATCCAGCCATGCCTTCGACCACAAAGCGCACGCGCTTGTTGCCCTGCCATTCATCCGCCTCTAGGCGAAACGCCAAATGCGCCAGCGCAGGCAATGGGTCGACACGGCCAAACCAAATGCCATCCACAGGCTGGCCATGGTGACGCAGCTTGAGCGCCAAATGTTTTTCACCCACCAAACGCTGGCCAAGTACCTCGACCTCTTCACTGAAGGTGGGCGGCGCAAAGCCTTGGCCCCACACTTCGCGGGCCAGTGTGTCGGCCAACTCGGGGCGGCGGTATTCGGGCAGCAAGGGGCCATCGGTTTCTAAACGGCGTTGCAAGGTGGCTTCATCGAGCCACTCTTGCGCGACTTGTTGCAGGGCTTCTTCAAAGGTGGCGAGGTTGTCTTCTTCCAAGGTGCAACCCGCCGCCATGGCGTGACCGCCAAAGCGCAGCAACACGCCGGGGTGGCGTTTGGCCACGAGGTCGAGTGCATCGCGCAAATGAAAGCCGGGGATAGATCGGCCAGAGCCCTTCAGCTCGTGCCCCTTGCCCGCCGCTTGGCTGGGCGCAAACACAAACGTGGGGCGGTGGTGCAAGTCTTTGAGCTTGGCCGCCACGATGCCCACCACGCCTTCGTGAAAGTCGGGGTCGAACACGCACAGGGCTGAGGGCGGTTCTTCTTCGGGGTCAAACATTTCTTGCGCCAGCTCCAGCGCTTGCTCGCGCATGTCGCCCTCAATCTCGCGGCGCTCGCGGTTGATGCGGTCAAGCTGGGTGGCCAGCTCGGTGGCGCGGCCCACGTCGTCTGTCGTCAAACATTCAATGCCCAGCGTCATGTCAGACAAACGGCCTGCGGCGTTGATGCGAGGGCCCACTGCAAAACCAAAATCTTGTGAGGTGCATTTCTCGCTGGTGCGGCCAGCCGCTGCAAACAAAGCCGTCATGCCCGCAGGCATTTGACCCTTGCGCACACGCGCCAAACCCTGGGCCACCAAACGGCGGTTGTTGGCATCGAGCTTGACCACGTCGGCCACTGTGCCGAGTGCGACGAGTGGCAACAAGGTGTCTAGCTTCGGTTGCTGTTCTGCGGTGAACACACCGCGCTTGCGCAGCTCCGCACGCAAGACGAGCAACACATAAAACATCACGCCCACACCCGCGAGTGCTTTGCTCTCAAACGTGCAACCGGGTTGGTTGGGGTTGACGATGGCGTCAGCCTCGGGCAACACAGCCGCAGGCAAATGGTGGTCGGTGACCAGCACTTGCAAGCCCAGCTTGCGCGCGGTGGCCACGCCCTCAACGCTGGCAATGCCGTTGTCAACGGTGATCAGCACATCTGCGCCGCTGGCTTTGACGCGCTCGGCAATCGGTGGCGTCAGGCCATAGCCATCGACCACGCGGTCGGGCACGATGTAGCTCACGTTCTTCGCACCCAGCAAGCGCAGGCCACGCAGAGCCACAGCACATGCGGTGGCTCCATCACAGTCGTAGTCCGCCACGATGCAGAGTTTTTTGTTGGCAGCCATCGCATCGGCCAGCAACACGGCTGCGGCTTCAATGCCTTTCAATCCTGTGGGCGGCAACAGTTGCGCCAAAGAGGCGTCGAGCGTGGCGGCATCTTGAATGCCGCGCGCGGCATACAGGCGTGCCAACAGCGGATGCACACCCGCTTGCTCCAGCGCCCAAATGCTGCGCGGTGGCATGTCGCGTGGGATGAATTGCATGGGCTTAGTCTTTCAAGGGCGCAACGGCCAACACGGTGTCTAAAGAAGTGGGAGCGAAGCGCGTAAGCAAGCGTTGCCATATTGAAGGCGCTGCGCTGTCGTACACATGAAACTCATGCTCGCCGCACAACACCAAACGTTGCGGTTCGCCTGCGGCCACACGCGCCAGCATGGGTGCGATGACGTGGGCATCCACATGCTGCCAAGCTTCGAGCCAACCAATCAGGTCTTGCTGCAACGCGCTTTCGCGCAGGGTGTGAATCACCTCGGGTTCTGCGCGAGTGGTGGGCGACAGAGCGCCTGTGCCATGCACCCAAAACGAATTGATGGTGAGGCCACGCCCCTCGTTGACGGGATGGGTGTAGAGCAACATTTGCATTTCATTTTGCAAACGACGCAACAGTTTGGCAGCGGGGCTGAGCGCATCGGCAGCCACATGACTGCCCACGAGCCACGGGTCGATATTGCGGCCAATCACGCGATCTAACGAGGCGGTGGGTAAGTCAGCCAACAGCGGCGACTGCGCCAGCCACTGGCCTGGCTTGTAGGGGTGCAAAGTAATGCCGTCTTCTGCGAAGAAGCTTTGCATGGCTTTGAACAACGTAGCGTCTGTGGTTTCGTCGATTTGCAAATACGCAGGGTCACCCAGCGTGACTTGGCCATTGCTCACATGCCAGTTGCAGAGATTAATGAACGCCCAGCCATCTGTTGCGTTGTTCGCAGCCAAGCCGCGCTCTGCTGCGGCACGCGCAGCCCAAGGCAAACAGCCATCCTGCGCTGGCCAACCAGCGGCGAGCGCCCAAGCACGCTCATGCGGCGGCGAGAGCGTGGCGAGCAGGGGCTCTTGCACGGCATCCACTTGCACATCCACACGTTTTGCTTGTGCAAGCCACATGCGTAAATTGGGCAACTCGGCCTTGGCCAACACCGACGCCTCTGGGCCGTGGAGGGTCCACAGCGAAAAAGGAATCAGGGTGGTGTCGCGCGCATGGTTGAATGGCACAGAGGTCAGCACAGAAGTCATAGATGGCGATTGTCCGTGATGCAGCCAGACGCTTTGCAAAGGCATGCTTTTCACTACGGGATAATCCAGCCCACATGCAAACCACTTCCTCCAAACTTCCCTACGAACTGCTGATTGGCTGGCGTTACACACGCGCGGGTCGAGTGGCGGGCCGCAATGGTTTTATTTCGTTCATCTCGGGCGTGTCCATGCTGGGCATTGCGCTGGGCGTGGCCGCACTCATCATTGTGTTGAGCGTGATGAACGGGTTTCAAAAAGAAGTGCGCGACCGCATGCTGGGCGTGGTGTCACACATCGAGCTGCTCGCCCCCGGTGGCGAAGGCTTTTCAGACGTGAATGCACTTATCGCCCAAGCCAAACAAAACACCGAGGTGGTGGCCGCAGCACCCTTTGTGTCACAACAAGCGCTGATGGCACGTGGCGAAGACGTGCGCGGCGCGATGG
>ERZ1034361.449-NODE-449-length-26951-cov-5.014847_pt1 | contig 26951 bp, 24 predicted proteins | sample MGYA00520617_ERZ1034361 | MGnify/ENA primary metagenome ERZ1034361 (study PRJEB33736, sample SAMEA104284507) | Azolla filiculoides | biome: Urban; feature: Water surface; material: Ditch water | place: Netherlands | collected 2015-10-28 | depth 0-0.1 m ...
GGATATATAATTCATTTCTTATTTCAATACTTAGTTTTTCATAAATTTTTATTATAGTGACGAAGAAAAACAAACATAAATAATTTTTTTAAATAAAATAAATAAATAATATTTCTAAAAATAATTTCAAAATCTAAAGGTGTTGTTAAAAAATAAAACAAACTTGATATTAATATAGGTACTAAATACACTCAATGATGTACAAATTCAATCTCATAATCTTGAGCGCGGCGTAAACGTTTAAATGTTTTTCTTACCCATACAATATATTTATCCATACGAACATCGTCGTCTTTAATTAAGTACCACTTATATAAAATAGTAAATTGCCTTATAAAAAATCAATTAAAAATAGTGTCGTATATAATATAAATTTTAGTTAAATAAAATCATTCTGAAAATGGTATTATAATACATTTTTCTAACCAACCGATTGTCTGAATACAATAAGGGGTTAAAATTGTCGAAATAAAAGAACTTACTTTATTTATATATTTATAACCCATTATATTAAAACAATATGTTTAAAAAAAAAAAAAAACTCAATAAATAAAATAAGGTTATAATCAAATTTAAAAAAAATATATAAAAATTACTATCACGGATTGTTCAATAAAATGAACCTGTTGAAAATAAAAAATTTGTAGTTTTTTTTGTAAAAAATTCTATCATATATTTTTCTCCAAAAAACATCGGTGTTAAAACTAAATAATTTTTAACAATCACTTCTATAGATTTTTTTATAATAAAATCTACAAATAAATTGTTTTTTATTAAAACGTTAAATTTATACGTTAAAAAATAAAAATACATACTGAAATAGAATGGATTCGAACCACTGATGGTTACCCAACAAATTTACAGTCTGTCGCCTTAACCACTCGGCCACTATTTCTCTAGCTGTGTAAAAGAATTGAACTTTTAAAAGAACCGGGTAATGAGCCCAGGATGAAACCATTCGCACAGCATATAATACATTTTATAAGACAGGGCTAGAACCTTTTACAGCTATTTATTTAAAAATATTTTTTATATATCCGATTAAACTTAATTTCGTTCACCACTACTTTATATCTCAATTGATTTAATTAAATTTATTTACTATGATGTTTCACTTCAATAAATTTATAATTATCTGTGGATTATAAGTTATACCTAAAAAATAATACTTAATACACAGGTAATGTAATTATATTTACAATTATAATATAGATAACAGGCATCCATCTAATGCATTTATAGATTAAAAACTAATAATATACTCATGATCGGACTTGAACCGATACCCAATATGGATGGGATTTTAAGTCCCACACGTCTACCAATTTCGTCACACGAGTGAATTAAACCTAACAGTATTAATCTTTAAATTATAAATTTATTTAATCTCTATCTGAAATATCAATTAAACAAACATGATAATATATGTAATCTTCATATTATTTATTAGAATATAAATAAACATAAATTTTTATTTAAATTATTTATTGTTGACGTAGCTAAAAAACTATACATATGCTTTCGTAATTTTTTTCACCAGTGGTCAAACCGTCATGGTCCTCTCGTACTGACATTGGTTATTTATTATATTCTTTTACACACAGTAGATAGGGACCAAACTGTCTCACGACGTTTTAAACCCAGCTCACGTACCACTTTAATCGGCGAACAGCCGAACCCTTAGTAGGTTATGCGCCACTAGGATGTGATGAGCCGACATCGAGGTGCCAAACGAATTTATTAATAAGAACTCTCAAAATTCATAAGCCTGTTATCCCTAGCGTACCTTTTATTCGTTAATCGATTTTTTTTTTACTAAAATAAACCGGTTCAATATAGTAGACATAAATCCTTAGTATAATTGTAATTACACTAATCAAATTTTAAAATTTTATTTTAATTATTCATATATATAATATTAATTAAAATTATATACACTCCTCCGTTACTATTTAGGAGGAGACCGCCCCAGTCAAACTACCACCCTATTAATTATTACTAAATAAAAAATTTACTCAAAGTAGTTTCTCAATAACGAAAATATCTCCTACCTAACTGTATCAAATAAAAAATATATTTATAATAGGATATAGTAAAGGTGCATAGGGTCTTCCCGTCTAGCTGTGTTTAATTGCATCTTCACAATCATTTCAACTTCGTAGGGCTAATATTGGAGACAGCGGAGCAGTCGTTACACCATTCATGCAGGACGGAAATTACCCGCCAAGGAATTTTGCTACCTTAGGACCGTCAGGGTTACGGCCGCCGTTTACTGGGATTTATAAATTATTTAAATAAATAATTAGTTAATCTTGCAGCACCGGGCAGGTGTCAGATTTTATACATCATATTTAAATTTTGCAAAATCTTATGTTTTTATTAAACAGTCGCTACTCCCTTTTAACCAACCAATAGAGGTTCTCCTTATCCCGAAGTTACGGAGTTAATTTGCCGAGTTCCTTCAATATTATTCACCCTTTCGTCTTAATTTTTTCAACTAAAATACTTGTGTTAGAATTGGTACGATTTGTTTATAAATAAATATTTATAATGTTTTATTTTTCCTGGTATTTAAAAATGAGCTATTTTTAGTATTAAAACCCTCTGCTAATAAATACGTATAAAACTTTTTCATCATTAAAACTTTTAGTTATTATTTAGAAATCGAGCCACACTTTATAAGTTTATCTTAATAAAGTAACCCTAATTTATTAGACGATGCTGATTCTAACAGCATATCTACTACTCATACTAACATTTTCATTATTGATTTAACCATACAATTTAACAATTATACTTTTTAAATACAATACGTTCTGCTACTACTAATACTAGTTTAATAGTTCGGTAGTTATTATTATGCCTTACATTCTTAGTTATTAGTTTATAATATATTTTTCACCTATATCTAACATATATTGAGCTTTTACGCTTTCTTTAAAAGATGGCTGCTTCCAAGCCTACTTCATATATGCATTTAACAAAATAACCTTATAATAAAATAACATTTTAGCACCTTACTATTTAATCTGGGCTGTTTCCCTCTTGACTATAAACCTTTGCGCTAATAGTCTGAATAATATTTGATCAATTAAAATTATTAGATCCTAGAATATTTATATATTAGGTTACCTTACCTTTAACGTCAATAAATATCTTTACTACTTAAATAGATTTCGCAGAAAACCAGCTATAACTAAGTTTGATTAGCCTTTCACCCCTAACTATAATTCATCTTAAAATTTTGCAACATTTACAAGTTCGGTCGTTTATCACCTGATCATAGTTAGATCACTTAGCTTCGGGTCTAATTTAAATAACTATTATTTTTTCAATTCGCTAAATATTTATTAATAGCTTGCTATTTAAATTAACTTGTTAGTCCATTATACAAAAGGTACGTTAAAACAAATTGCTTTAACTGTATATAGCATTAAATTTCAGGATTTATTTCAGATTATTCTAAAATCTTTTCACCTTTCCCTCACGGTACTTATTTTCTATCTTATCTAATTTTTTTAGTTTTGAAGGTATAACTCCTTAATTATCATAATTACAAATTACAATATATAATTTAACAATTTCATATATATATATACTATAACATTAAATATAAGCTAAAATTTCCTATTATTAAAAAAATTGAACTGCATATGTATATATAGATATCTTTTTTAGATAAATCTAAGGGTATAACTATAAAATATTTTAAATTTAAACCAAACATACTATTAAATCACGATTTACTAAACCCAACTAATCCAATAAAATTAACAAAAAACATTGTTAAAAAACATAAAATTGGCGCAGTCTCTAATAACGATAAGTAAACATAAAATTCACTAATAAATTTCATAGTACCTGGAATACCTGAAAATAATACAAGCATAAAAAAAATACCCATCGCTAATAATGGACAAATATGAAAAATACCGTGTAATTCTACAATTGAACGAGTATAAAAACGACGATAAATACAATCGACTAGAAAAAACATAAGAGCAGATAAAAATGCATGTGTAAAACAAAAACATATTCCATATAAAATTCCATTCGAATCCCCCCAATTAAAAATTAAAAAAATTAAATTCATTTCTTGAATTGTTGCATAAGCCACTAGTTTTTTTAAATCTGTTTGCCCTCACATTTTTAAAGAAGCGTCGATAATTCCAAAAATTATAATTGCAATATATAAATATGTTAGAATACCATAAGATAACATAAATGTAAATTTATAAAACCCATATAAAGCTGATTTAACTAAAAACCCACTTAAGTATATAGAAAAACCACTAGGAGCCTCAACATGAGTTTTTGTTAATCAATAATGAAATGGTCAAATAGGTATTTTTATACCAAAACCAATAAAAAAAATTAAATATAATAAAGATTTTTCTGACGCGGTAAAAATATATGTATACAGCTCGTTAAATGACAAAGTATTTGTAATTATATATATATATATAATACCACTAAATACTAATAACGATCCTATTTGGGTTCAAACAACAAAATATAAAGAAGCTATAATAGAACGACGGTATGTACTTAAAAAATATACAAAAAAAAACGATGGTAATAATAATAATTCATAAAATAAAAAACATAACAAAAAATTAGTACAACTAACAAAACAATGTACAATAAACATAAATAAAAAAAATGATAAATAATAATTAATATATTTATTTTGAATACGAATATCCAATACAATTAATGAAATAAAACCAATCATAAATGCTAAAAAAATTAAAATTAAACTAAAAAAGTCAATTGAGATATTATAAGAATACGCACTAAACCCAATACAATAGTTAATATTACTACCAAATTGTTTTGAATTAGATAACATATAATTCAAATTATAATAACGTATATATAATACCATATTTAAAACATGAACAAGACATAATAATGCAATAATGATTAAAATATATTTTTTTAAACCCACATTCGTTATTAAACAATAATATTGTTTAAAAACAAAAAATAATACAACTAAAAATGAAAATACCGCTAAAAAAAAACTGTTAAATAAATATAAATATATAATAGTTGTTCGTAAAGTAAACATATCTAAATAAAAATATTCATAGATAGCCATGGTTTTAATTAAATTAAAAAATATGAAAATATAATAATACTAAAAATTAAATAAATTAAATACGATAAAATAAAATCAAAATTAAAATCTTTATAAAAAAAACGTAATGTACGAATTTCTAAATTAGATAAGCCTAAAATAAAGTAATTTAAAATATAACTAATTTTAAACTTAAATAAACGTAAATTAACAAATGATCAAATATTAATTTTAAATAAAATACTAGGTGTATCAATAGAAGTTGTTCAGTAAACAAATAAATTCTTAAACATCTACTTCTATCAGGATTCGAACCTGAATTAATGAGGTGAAAACCCATTGTCCTAACCATTAGACGATAAAAGTTTACATTAAATTATAGTTTGAAATGATTTAGTAAATTTTTTACGTTTATTTCCAAAACTAACAGAACCAACAATTTCTTTTCCTCTAGGCGTCATACGTTTTTTTAATAAAACAATAGTATTTACTTTAAAACTTATTAAAGACCCATCCTTACGTTGTTTTTCTTTACATGTATGAATTAAAATACCACGTAATTTTGCTTTCTTTAATAACCAATGCGTAGGTCTAGTTTTACGAACACTAACCTTTACGAAATCACCACTATTAGAATTTTGTCTAAAACCACCCTTATATAAATGAAAAACATTTACGGTTCATAAACCACATTTATCTACTACATTTAATTGTGTTGTTTTTTGTATCACTTAGATTAAAACATTTTATTTTTTTTTAAAAATTTTTACCGCTGGTATAATTAATGATTGCTCATTTAAATGTTGTTTACGTAATAAATTAAAACTAAATATATTAAAGAAATTAGCAAAAAGATTTTTTTGAAACACTAAATTTTTTAACTTATTAAATTTAAATAATAAGTTTAAATGTACACAAATAATAGATGCAATAAATAAAAACAATCCTAATAAAATAATTACTAAACTATTATACGTATAATAACTTAAAAATAAACACGTAAAATCATTTAAATTAACATTATATAAAGACTCATAATAATCTTCTCAATATAAAATAATATTAGATGAAAATGGTAAACTATAATTTATTTCTAAATATATATATGGGAATAAAAAAATTACACTAATAATAAAAAAGCTGTAAATAACAGGTGCATTTACATAATACATTAAATCAACTACATTAAGATAAAATAATAAAATTAATAAAATAAAAATTAACGTAAATTCCGTAACTCATAAAAATCCCGTAAAAAAATCTGCTTGGTATATACCTAAAAGAATACCTAATAAGAAAATAAAACAAAATAAATATAATAATAAATAGTAATTATTTGTTAAGGTCATTTGATATAATACATATAGAATAAATAATTGTAAAAATAAATGATCGATTTGAAAATAAACCCACCCAGATAATAAACTTAAATTTATATAATAATTAATAAAATCGATTAATAAAAAAATTATATATTATATTATATATAAATTATAAAACAAAAAATTACTTAGATTAAACCAGCCACCCAGCAACGTTAAACTAATAAACATTGAAAAAAAAAATAAATGAAAATACTCCCCTAAATAATATAAAGCAAAATAAAAACCTCCATACTCAACACTATAACCTGCCACTAGTTCAGACTCAGCCTCAGATAAATCAAACGGTGAACGGTTAGTTTCTAATAGAAATACAATAATTATTAAGCCTAAAACACCTAAATAAAATAAAATAAAATAAAATTGTTGTTGATAAAAAACAAAATTAACAAACGAAAAAGATTCACTTAATGATACTAAGGTTAATAAAAATAAACCTAAAAATAACTCTAAATTTAACATAGCTAAACCTGTACGAATCGAGGACATAAAAGCATATTTACTACGACTAAAATAACCAGTTAACATAATACAATATCCAAAAATTAATGATAATACACTTGCATAAACAAGATTGTATTCAAATTCTAAAATAGAAATAGAAGATCCTCACATAGAGTTTAATCAGAATGTATAACAAATTGCACAAACAATTGAAGGAATACATACAAATCAAAATTTATTCGATCCATTAGGTACTACAATACCTTTTACAAATAATTTTAACGCATCAGCAATATACTGCAAACGACCTTTATAACCCACGACGTTTGGACCAACACGGCGTTGTAATAAACTTAATACTTTACGCTCAATTAATGTTAATGACGCAATAATTAATGTAACTAATAACATACAAACTATGTTATAAATAAAAATAATTAAAAAATTAATAATAACCATAAATTTAATTTAAATATAGTACTCATACTCAACGTAACGATTATAATCTAATTTTGTACGAACCGAATAATTTGGTAAACGAATTAGTCTTTTATTAATCATATTTAAATAACGAATTTTAAAAATATAATACGATATACGTTTGTATCAACGAGGAATTCCTAAATTTGAAGGTGTAGCCACGCGACGTTCAATATGCGAATCTAATAACATTAAAAAAAAAAAAACAATACCAATTAAACCAACAAAATGACCTGCTGTAGACATTGAATTTCAACCAGTAAACGCTGCTGGGTAATCACAAATTCGACGAGGCATACCAGAAAAACCTAAATAAAATTGAGGTAAAAACGTCATTCATTGACCACCAGAATAATAAATTATATGTAAGTATGCAAAAACACGTGAATAACGAACTCCGAAAAATGTAGAAAAATAAAAATAAAACCCAGCAAAAGATGACGTAATTGTAGCACCAGCAAGCATTAAATGAAAATGAGCCACAACATAAAATGTATCATGCATTGAAATATTTAATCCTACATGAGATAATCACATTCCTGTAAATCCAGCAACTAAAAAAAATAATAAAAACGAAACTGTACATACTAATGCTGCATCAACACGTAAACCACCTGTTATTAATGAAAGCGATCAATTAGAAAATTTAATAGTAGCTGGTAGCGAAATCATAATAGTAATTGTACTATACATAGTACGACTTCTATGATCTAAACCAACAACATACATATGATGTCCTCAAACTAAAAATCCTAAATAAGACATAATATACACTGCTCAAATCATATGATGTTTTGAGGCGACACGACGTGTATTAACATATGGAATAATAACACTTACAATACCAAATCCAGGAATAATTAATACATAAACTTCTGGATGTCCAAAAAATCAAAATAAATGTTGTGATAATATAGGATCTCCACCATACGCAAATTCAAAAAAACATGTTTTTCAATGTCTATCTAAAGCCATCATAACCATAACTGCTGCAAGCACAGGTGTTATTAAAACTAATAAGCGTAATGTTAATAAAATTGAAATCGTAATAAAAGGTAGTAATATACGACGATTTCGTAATCCAGGCATTGCTAAAGTTCGTTTTGTAATTAATAAATTTGTAAAAGTAATTGTAGTACTAATACCAGCGACAATTACAGCTGTGATTGCAACATCTTGGGCACCCATTCCAGTATATTTACGATTTGAAGAAAACGGAGTTATAAAAGTTCATCCCGCTGTAGTTAATGTACGATCTGTACATTTTGAAAAAAATACTTTTTTACGACGCTTATTTGAGGTATTTTTAATAAAAAAATAAAATGATTCTGGACAGTTTATCATAATATTTTGTAGACACATTTTTAATGGGGTTCAACAATAATAATCAAAATTTGTATATTGAATATCTTTTCTAGCTTTTCATGTTAAAAAAAATCGCTCTTCTCCAAAATGTTTCCAAGCACTAACTAATAACCCATTATTACGAAAATAATTTAACTTTCTATGTTTAGATTTGTCTAAAAGTGGTAAAATAAGATGTACAGGATCGTGATATTTTCAATAACTTTTACGTAAATATGCTAAGCGTGCAACAAGTAAATACCCAGCTGGTTGAATTCAAAATCCAATATTATTTAAACGAGGGAATGCCACATCTTTAGAACCAATATGGTATGGGATTAAAAAATTTGCAAAACCACCAAAAATAACAGGTACTACAACAAAAAAAACCATAGTTAAACCATGTGCAGTAATAACTTGTAAGTACTTTAACGAATCTCCTTTAAAAAATGGACTACCACAATGTGCCAGCTCTAAACGAATTGCTGTAGCTAAAGCAGCCCCTGAACAACCTGTTCAAAAACTAAAATAAAAATAATTTAAACCAATACGTTTATGATTTATTGTATAAATATATTTTTTTAAATAATATTTACGAAGGTCATTTAAAATACCAAATCATTTAAAAATAATTTCTTTTGAATTTTGTTTATACAAATCTTTTTTAAAATTAAAACTAGTAAGATAAATGTCAAAATAAAAAAAATTAGCCAAATAAAAATTATCGAACTTACCAATAAAAAAATATATTAATCAAATATATTAACACATTATAATTAATAAAATAATAATACTCATAGCTTATAATCCCAAAACCAAAAAAAAAAAAAAAAATAAATAAATTATATAAAATAATCGATTTAAAGACACAATAACACACATAACTTAATACTAAACTATAAAACAAATAAATATGCATTCAAATAAAAAAATTATATGTAATAAAAATAGACATAATAATAACCCATAGCATCATATTATAAATTAAACACCTTAATTATATAAATAAAATAAAAAATAATCACGAATAAATCATTTTTTATGTTGATCAAACGTATTAATTGAAGAGTTTGTAATTCAATAATAAAAATCAAATGAAAAACGCATTGTAAATGTAGTAAGATTAATACAAACCTGATTTATTAAACTAAAATATAATAAACAAAAATCTTCATAAAAAACCCTCCAACTTAGATTACGATAATTTGTTAAAAATCAATAATAAGGTCGATTTAAAAAACGTTTATAAAAAAATTTTATCCATGGGTACATATATAACCATACAAATAAATATAAGATTAAAAAATTTTGATTATTTGCAGCTAATAATGGATAACGAATACGATTTACTTCACCAACACGTAAAACAAAAAATAATCAAAAACCTAAAATAAATAATAAATGTCAAAACTTCACTAGTAAACATAAATTCGTATAATTTGTTACTACACGTGTACGACGTGCTTCGCGTTTTATAACCCAATAACGATTTCATGTTTTATATTTTCACACCCCATTAGAATAAAATTGCACTATATGATAAAATTGATAAAACTCTAATCATACAACTTGTACTAATAAAAAAGTTATAATTAAAACTACTATACTTTGACTAGAAAAAGTTGTTCAACGAATAGTATATAATAAATATTGAGTTAATAATACTAAACACGCACACGGATACGCTTTTAATATAAATAAACGTCATGAAAATAAATGATTTTGTTGCATTTTTAATTGATCATACATATAAACTGGTTCTTCGGCCGCATTTAATGTTAAAAAAATAAAAACTAAAAATAACCCACCTTCAATTAATCAAAATAACATAAAACTACGTTTTCAAAATTGTTGAATAACAGAAGTGAATTTTGCAAAACGATATTTTTTAATAAAAAATACAAAACCAGAAAAAAGTGTAAATAATAAAGTTAATATTAATATTCATGCAAATAAATGACGAGGTGCATTTAATAAACGAATATACATTAAAAAATATAATGAAACACCTGCTAAAACCAATGGGATTGTTCAAAAACGAAAAAAATTTAAAAAACTTAACATAGTATATTTAAATGAAAAAAAATAATGAACTCATTTAAATTTACTTATACGAATATTTAAATAAGCAGCATTAATAGAATTGGTTTGTTTCACTTTTAAATTAAAACGTGAATCAACACTTGTTTCTAATTGAGTAAATCAATTTTGTATACGACAAAATAATACTAATAATAAATATTCAATACGAAAAATTACATACATATTAATACTTGATGTTAAAAAAAAATTTTTATTAAGTTTAGACATATTTATTAAATTTAAATGCATTGCTAAGATAAAACGATTTAAGATAACATTAGTATATAATTGAAGTAATACAAAATTTCAACTTAAGTAGTTAAAAAAAATTCTACGAGAGAAACAGGAATCGAACCTATGTTAACGATTTTGAAGACCGTTGTTCTACCATTAAACTATTCCCCCTTCTTTTTTTCTATGGCTTTATTTTTAATAACTAAACATATAAAATTTTAATATTTATAAATATATAAATATAATTTATTAAAAAATTTTTTTGGTATAAGTAAATAAGTAAAGTATAATATAATATAAAAAAACCATAAACTAAAATTTTTTATATTATTTACAAATAAATTAATTGTATATAAACGAAAACGTATAAAACCTGAAAATATACCTATACTAATTCATATTATAAATACATATCACATATATGTAAATTTAATTAATAAATTATAATACCACATAAACAATCCAGTAACTGCAATTGAATGAATCGCCAAGGCTAAATAAAAAGCCATTTTACATGTTTGACGATTGCGGGAATAACGCCCTTTATTAAAAATACGATTTTTACGAATAAATAAATGTACTAACGAGTACGAATTATTTTGATATATACTTAAATCTGAAACCTTATAATTAATATCTTTTAATATATCAGCACACTCACTTCCACCACTATTAGGTTTATAGCATGTAGTTGATTTTAAATTAATTACTGTAATAAATTTATTTGTTATTTCGTGAGAAAAATTAACTAAAAAAAATCATAAAATAATTAAAATAAGCATATATTCAATCTGTAATAAATTAAATAATAAGAATAAAACGTAATACACTATTAATTAGATATAATTATAAATAAAAAACATGATATAATTTATTATAAAAAACATTTAATTTTAAATTTTTATTATAAAATTTTATAATATATTCATTATAACTACGGTAACGTACCAATCCCAAAGCATAATTATGTTTTTTATTAAATAGATGAGTAGGTCAAACTAATTCGTTTACAATAACCACTACTAAAAACATACTTATATTTAAAAAAAATAAATATAACGCATAATTTTCAAAAAATAAACATAAGGTATTAAAAATTAACAAAACGAAATAAAAAAATGCTCCACCTACAGGTTCCCCTACTAGTACCTTGTGTCAACTTCACTCAAATCAACAATACTTGCTTTATAAATATTGTTTTAATAACCGTTTCACAAACCAGTATATATAAAATTCTCTTTATGAACTATATATAACAATATTTACTTCTACTTATACTACTTCTCCGAGCGTGATGGGCGGTGTGTGCAGAATTTGAATTTTTATTCATCGCAACGTTCTTATTTGCGATTACTAACGATTTCTACTTCATATTTGAAACTTACATCAAACAATCTGAACTAAGATATTTATTAAAGAATTGCGTGTATTTACATATTTGCCTCTTTTTGTTTATATCAATGTAACACGTGTGTAGCCCAACATATAAAGACCGTAATGACTTGACTTCAACTATTATCATAAATTTATTAAATTTTATAACTATATAATTATATAATATTTAAATTACTATTTACTTATATATTAAGATTACGTTCGTTAAAAAACTGAATTAAACACTTCACAGCACGAACTGACGACAGCCATGCAATACCCTTTTTTTTGAATTGTATAAAAAATATATTTATAATTTCAAAAAAATTAAACATTGGTAAGATTTTACGCGGATTATCGTTTTAAACCACATGTTCCACCGTTAAAACAAATTCCCGCCAAATTTTTTGAGTTTAAACCTTGCGGTTATACTACCCGAGTTGATATATTTAATGTTAATTATATATCATATTTTACGGTACGGACTACTAGGGTTACAAATCCTTATCGATTTCCATACTTCCACAAATAAAATAATATTTTATATAGTTTAATTTTTTCAACATATAGTATACCTATAATAATTATTAGCATTTAATCGCAAATTATTATGTGTTTTAAACTTCTATAATATATATATAATTTAATAAATTAAAGTATAAATTTTTTTATTATTTAAGTTAATATATTAAATATTTCTAAATGTTATTTACACTCAGCAAAGACGAATAACGCTCGCTACTCATGTATTACCGCGGCTGCTGGCACATGTATTAGCCATAGCTTCAAATAAATTTTTTATAATTAAAAAATTCACGAAAAACTTTACAACGCATATAAAATTTCTAAAAAAATTACATAATTGTTTTCATCGTTAGCACCACTTTGCCAGATCATGCGTTTGCACATTGTCCAAAATTCCTCACTGCTGTCGGCTAGATAGGGTTGTTCTCATACCCATATGTGGCTGAATAATCATTTAATCCAGCTAAATTTAATTAGTTTACTAAATCCTTAATATTACATACAATCATTTATGTAGTGAAAAATTTATATTATCAATATAGTTTTACTTATTTAAACGTTTAAAAAATTTTTTAATTAAGCACTATCATTATCAATTTAATTAATAAATCTACACAAATAAATTACATACTTTACTCACCGAAACGCTAAATTCATTTTGATAAAATTAAAATTTAAAACTAGCATGTGTTATGCATATGGTTAGCGTTAATTCAGAGCTAGAATCAAACTCAAATTAATATTAATTAACAACCTAAAAAAAAAATTTATATAATTTTAAACTTCTTATCAAACATATTTTTTAAACGAATAATTTACCGAATCTATTCTATTATTTTTTAGACCTAAAAGACGCGTAAGTCCAAATGAATTTCATCAAACTAAAAAATGTTCAAATGGTATTGCACAAATACGAATAGGCATATGATGATGATAACGACCACAAATCTCTGCACATTGCCCGTAATAAAAACCTACATTATCTATATGAAAAGTATGGTGAGTTGAACGTCCTGGAACGCAATCAATCTTAACTCCTAAACCTGGAATAAACCACGAATGGACAATATCATACGAATTAGTAATTAATGTAATATTAATATGAGCTGGTAGTACTAAAGTACGACGAGTACGTAATAAACGACGTGCTAAATTTAATGGGATTAAATCAGAATATCGACGAGCGCGCATAATAGTTTTATAATTATTTAAAACATTTGCATTTGTTTGAATAATATAATCATTATTAAATAAAACCGGACGACTTAGTTGTATATTAGACTCTCCATTATTTAAATAAATTGTTTTACGTTGCGCAGGTAAACTTAATTTACGCTGGTAACGTAATTGTTTAATTGTTAAATATGTATTATGAGGTAAAATTTTATGATTATATAAATTTGCACCTTGTCCAAAACGTAAACGAAATAAATCTGCGAAATTTTTATCTGCAGAATTTAAACCCAACGGTAATTTTAATAATCTACAAGGTGTTATAAGACCTACTGAACGTTTTAATTGTTTTTTAGTTGAATTATTATATTTATCTACAAAACGTTTTGATAAAAGCTTACTATCTATCGTATCTACGTTTAAAATATTTTCAACAAAATTCGAATTCATTATTTTATTATTAAAAAATACATTAGTTAATTTTAATGTTGGATTTAATGTATTAAATATTTGAGCAGTTGAGTTATAAAAATTTATATTTTCACTTATAACTAAATTTCTACTTGCTAAAAAAAATGAATTAAATATATTATTATCTGATAATAAATTATTATTATTTATAATATTATTTTTATATTCATTTTGATAAGTAACAACTTTAAATAATGCACGGCGTCCTTTAATTTCTGTTGAAATAATATCTTTTCAATATTGTTTTATTCAATTATTTTGTAAACGTAATTGTAAAATATGTAAATAATCATCTGCTTGTTGCATATCACCAAATACAGACACAACTCATTTATTTGTTCCAATATTTTTTGGGGCTGATAAAATATCAGTTACACTCTTTAATTCAAATTTATAAATTCAATATCATTGTTTTGCACGAATACGGACAGTAAATAAACTTGATTCATTTTGCCACTCAACTAAACGTAAAATTAAATTAGAATTAGTTAAAATATTTAAACATCAAATTGTGGGTAAAATCGCAACTAAAAAATCACCTCATTTACCATGCGGTCGCATACTTGTATTAATACGAGGTTGCATTTTTAATGTACGCATACGAATAATACGCACAGTTACAAAATAATAAGTTACTCACATATATGCAAATCAAAACCATCATCAATACTGTCATTGAGATAAATGAATAATAACATCGGAACGTGTTGTCGCAAACCCAAAATTAAAATTACACTGATAAGAAGCTTCGGTTGAAATATTACCTCACATCTACGAATTATTTATTTTAACTATATATTCTATATATTATATTACAATAATAAAAATATAAAAAAAAAAACAAAAAATGATAATATTAGAATATTAGAATAAATTTTATATGATTTAAAAAAACTACGATCAATAATAAAAATAAATAAAATAAATAAAATTATACCAACTCAATTAAAATACATTAAAATTGTTTGTAAATTAATATTTTCATGTAACTGAAGTAAGTGTAAATTATTGTTTATTAAATAATTATATGTTGGTATAAACACCTCATTATTATTATAAATATTAAAAATTAAAATAGCACAAACTATCGACGCAACAATTAATAAAGCACTAATTGAGATTGAACTGGCAAGTGAAGTATTTGTATAATAAACTGAACAAAGTATTTTACGTTGTTTATCAAAATAGATATTTTTTCTAGCTTTTTTTTTATCAAAAAAAACATTATAAAAAAAACCAATAGAATAAAAAATTCCAGAAAATGCAGCTAAAAATATTAATATAAAACATATATAATAATATCATGTATTATTTAACAAAACTAAAAATATAGTATGTTTTATAAAAAAACCATAAGTACCTGGTAATCCTGCAAGATTTAAAAGACAAATAAAACTAGTGTTACACTCAAAAGGTAAATATTTACTAAAATTACCCATTCTACGATAATCTTGCACATTTTTAGAAAAACGAATAATGTTTCCAGCACACATAAATACTAATGCTTTAAAAAAACCATGAACGTATAAATATAATAATACAAATTGAATAACATTTAAACCACAAAAACACATTAAAAAACCACAATGACTTATTGTTGAATAAGCCAAAAGACGTTTTATATCTGTTTGAAATGCAGCAATTCAACCACCATAAAACGCTGTAATACTCCCAACTATAATCATTAAGATTTTTGCTCAAAGAACTAATTCAAATAATGGATAAAACCTTAATATAATAAAAATTCCAGCAGAAACTAACGTTGCTGAATGAATTAAAGCAGAAGCTGGTACGGGAGCCTCCATTGAATCAGGTAATCAAATATGAAAACCAAACTGAGCAGATTTAATAAACGCACTACCTAAAAAACACATACAAATTAAATTGATATAATTTAAATTAGTTTCAAATAATAAAACATGATTATTTAAATATACTAAAATCATCGTGTTAATACTTAAAATATCAAGAGTAGCAAATACATTATAAATAAGAATAATAGCTAAAAGTAAAAAAAAATCACTCAATTTATTAAAAGAAAACGCTTTAAACGCAGATTTAAAAGTATTAATTCTAGTTGTTCAAAAATTAATTAAAAAAAATGACGTCAAACCTATCAATTCTCAACCTAAAAATAATACAATTAAATTACCTGCAGTAACTAAAATAATCATACTAATCATAAAACTATTTAATAATATTAAAAGCCTATCTACTAAAGGTTCATAACGAAAATAAGAAAAACTATATATATAAACAAAAAACCCGATAGTTAACGTTAAGTATGAAAAAGCAAAACTGACTGTATCAAATAAAAATTCTAGATCAATATGATAATCATTAGAAAGATAAATCCACGTCCCAAGATTAATATAATAGTATGAATCGGTTGTAAATAAAATTGAAAAATATAATGTATAGATTATCCAAAAACTACCAAGTGCTATTAAATTAACAATAAAAACCCCATATAAACCTAAATAATTAATAAAAAATAAACTCGATAATGTTGTTAGGGTAAAAAAAATAAAAAATAAAAAATAAAATGGAATTGATTGAAAATTATCTAAAATTTGAACAGTAAAAATATCAATTAAAAAATTACGATTTAAAACCAAAAATTTAATTTAATAATTTAGATTACATATATATTAAGTGTGCAATAAAAAAAATAATATATTATAAACAAATTTTATATGTATATTTACATTAATATAATTGCAATTACTATAAAATAAATTATAACTAAACCATACCATATAATTACTTTAAATAAGTTGAATGTATATGTTCGATACAAATATCAATCAGCTTAGAACGACGTAAAAATGGAAATGCTAAGTAACAAAACACATAAAAATATGCTATCATCATAGCATCCATACCACCTAAACGGTTAAAAAAACGCCCGTATGGCAAAGCTGACATTGTAAACACAGCAGCTGTTAAAAATAAATAATAAGTTGTTTTATAATGTGAAACAGGCTCAATATTTTTATCTTCAAGTTCAAAAAACGCAATAACTTTAGTACGGAACCATACAAAAATATTATAAATGAATGATTTTGATTTATATGACGCATTATGAATAACAGGTTGATAATATAAAACAATAAAAAAAAATATTAAACCAAAAACACCAGTTTTATGATGAGGGCATAAAATTAATCATGCCATAAATGCACGATAATACCAATGAGGTGCAACACTATAATAACGCACATCTGTGATATTTCCAATATCTCCCCACATAAAAATCTCATAAGATAATGCTTCTGGTTCGTGAAAAATTCACCATGCAAGTAAAATAAACCACACAAATATTAAAAACACTTTATATAATTCATTACTTAATGCTTCTTCTCACCATACCATTTCAATTTTAATTGCTTCGTCACTATTTTGCGCACGCCAATCATAATGCATATCTAAACCATGATAAACTCCTAAAATAAATGCAAAAATCCCAACTATATAATGTGCATACGCAAGACGAATTAATGTGTCGGTATTTAATTGTTGATCAGTAAAAAATCATCAATATGCCTTACCAGTAAATAAAAAAAAAGTATGAACAATATTAGTTGCAATAGTTAATGTAATTTCACTTAAATGTGTAGAACATAAAACTAATCCTAAAAAAACCGCTGCTTGTAAAATTAAAAATGTAAACACCCCACTTTTTCATGCAGCTTCATTTTCGATTTCTAAAGAATATATATATATTTTACGTGCGATATGCATATATGAAAAAACAAAAATATAATCAACTCCACGCTCGTGTAATCAAAAAAAATCATCCGTATACATATTTTCTATATCTTCTTCCTCGCGTGAAGGGGCCGTTAACATAGCTTCAGGAATTAAACTAAATGATAACATAATACCACTAATAATTTGATTAGCAATAGTTAAAAAAATAAAAAATCCAAATATAGCATTCATATCATGAAATGATACTGTTAGAATTGCAAAATATTTTATTAATTTTTTATGTCCAAAAAAATACGAATTATTAGAAAGAAAGCGCGTCATGGTAATAAAAATTAATTTTATATTTTATTAAATAAGTTTTATAATCTTTATTATTTAGATTTTTAATAGATTTAAATTTTAAATTATTACAATTAATTTTATAAAAAAAAAAATTAATATGTTTTTTTTGCGAAACACTACGTTTACGTTTAGGAACTGCTATTTTTAAAAACATGAACAATCTAACATAAATGATACTCAGCTAAAACTTTTAATTTATTTGTTTTCATAAATACGTAGGACTAATATAGCATTTAAAAAATAAATAATCACGTGATAACATATAAAAATGTGTAATATGTAAAATAAAACAACTTTGTAATTGAAAATCAATTTCATAGAATTTTTTAATATAAACCGTATTAAAATAAAAATTTTTGCTAAACGCAGTTAGATATTCGAAACGACGATATTTATCAGTACTAGTAGAAACACCGTCATAAAACAAACGCTGTTTACGTCGAAAATTTAAATAGTGTTTACGTAAACGCATACGAAAATAATGATGAATTAGCAATAATTTATTATTAAAAGCAATTTCAATAAAATCACCATATGAACAAACATATTTATAATCATTTTGCACATATTTATTAACATAGATTAAACCCAATTTAGTATATGTTATAATAGCAGAATAAGAAAAAAGTAAACGCGTATTTAATAAAAGCCTATATAAAATTAAATTATTAAAACGAAATAATAATTCGATATTAAAATGTATAATACGCTGGATTAAGCGTAAAATTTTATAAGGTTTAGTTTTATTTGTTAAACCAAAATATAAAAATAAAAAATTAAAATATTTACGAAAAATTCTATAATATTGATACTTAATGTTATATAACTTAGGTAAATCAAATAAATATTTTTGACTAGAGAAAGATTTGGATAATTTATTTTTTAGAAAAGGTTTACTATAATGACGTAATAAATACTCATTAGAATATTTTGGAAATGTTAGATGATTCATAAGTGAATAATTTACACGATCGTTTACAAATAAAGATAAAATTAATCGTTGTCCTAAAATAAATTTTATATAATTTACAGATCGATAACATCTATATTTAACTAAAAAAATATAGCTTAGATTAAAATATATATATTTTGTAATAGTCATTAAAAAAAATAATGAAAATCGATTTGAAAAAGACCAGAATATAAACGTATTAACTAGAACTGGAATTTTTTATTTAGATTATATTTATTTAAATTTTTTCTTACGCTTACCACCTTGATTAAATACTAATTGAATATTAGTCATTTTAAAATTACCCGCTTTATTTTGTCTTAGATAATCTTTAGTAAATCCTGGTAAAAACCCCGCTGTAAATACATTATGTTTTTGCTCAGCCTTTTGTTTTTTTGTAAGAGTTTTTAAATCGACAGGAAAAACTAATCCTTTCGCTAATGCAATAAAATCAAATTTAGCGATTTTCCCCTTCTTTGCTTTACTTAAAAATTTTTCACGTTTTTTTTTCATAGAAGCTCATTGACCTGCCCATTGTGTATATCATAAGTTATTTCATGCCTCGGCCATAACTAAAACTGATAGGTTCTTATCAGTAATACGAAAATAATATGTTTTAGCTAATAAAACACGATATTCACGAAGCATTTTTGAATTTAAAATATAACTACTTTTTGAATTTGTCCACGTTCGTTGTCCATGTACAGGTAATCCTACTAAATGACGCCACCCTTGATAAGTCCCATATAAATTTAATCTATAAATTAAAAATAATCGGCGATTTAAATAATTTAAATGTAGATTATAATAATTTTCAAATTCTAATAATATGCGATCTTCAAATTCTAAAAAATCAATATCATACCTATATATAAAAGGAATTTCAAAACGTTTTCATAATATCTTTAAACTAAAAAAATGAAAACCAAACACATTCGTTATATTCTTATCACCCTCGATTTGAATTTGATTTAAATAATAATTTAATAAATATTTATATATTTTTAATAAAATTATAATTCACTATATAAATTATACCCACAAGACATAAAAAAATTTATACGTATTGGTCTATTATTAAGATTATGTAGTTCGTTGATTAAATCTTCTGGGGGTGTAGTCATTGTTGTGTATAAAAATAATATTAATCATGTTTGGTATTTATATATAATAAATTTACACAAAAAAATAGATGCGTTTATAAAACGAAAAAAACTAAAATTCGTTAAATAAACTAAGTCTAAAGAATTTAAATTATAAGAATCTAAACCATAACTTAAATTAAAATTAATAAAAATTAAATTAAAAAAAGTTGTATTAAAATAACTTAATTTAAAAAAATACTTATTTAAAAATTTTGTTAAAATTAAATGATTAAAAAAAACAGACACCCCTGCTTGGTTTAATAATGGTAAACTACGAACTCCCATTTTTTTATTTTAACGTTTTTGTTTATTTTTTTTAATAAAATTAAAAGGTTTTCGAGTAAAACAAAATTGTCCTAATTTATAACCAATTAAAAATTTATTTCCGATTAAATAACGAAATAATGATCCTTTATGTATTCGAAAAACAGCAGTTACTAGATCAAATGGTATAGCAGAATTTTTATGAAATAATGTTATTTTTTGTCATTTATTTTTAAAAAATTGTATACTAATATGCGTATATAAACGTTTGTCAACATAATATAATTTTTTAAATTTACCACCCATAAATTTAATTTATTTACCTCGTTTTGCAACTCAACCTCATGGAGATCGTTCTGGCTTATTTGTTTTAGTACGCCCACCATTAGGATGATCTACTGGATTTTGAGCCACACCTCTAACACTAGCTTTAAATCCTAGAAATTTTGTCTGTTGTGCTTTATAATAACGTTTTAATAATCACGTTGTTCCAAAATTACGACCAATATAAGCTACAGAATCTGCAGATACAATAATATCATGACCAGATGGAAGATTTAAACAAACTAAAATATCTAAATTATATTTATTATAATTTATATAACAATAAACCCCATTAGCTTTTGCATATGTAAATTTTTTTTCAATTTGAATATAAAATAAAATAGTAAATAATTCTACATTAGATAATTTTACTAAACAACCTAAACATGTTTCTAAACGACTTAACGATAAATAGTCTAATAAATAATACGTATATGAACCTAATAATAACCCGCTTGGTATCACATTAAAAAACATATACCCATTATATGTTTTAAATAATCCAATAATACGTTTTATATTCGCTAAATATTTATATTGAATTAACATTGATATACGACGATTAAAATTATGTTTAATATTATAAGATTTAAATCTTAACGTCAATTGCGACTTTGCAGTATACTTCCCACGTGTGTGCCCAAACCCTGATAAAATTTTACGAAAACCAAACGAGGTATAAATATTTAATTTATTTAAAAAACGAAAGTTAATATTATATTTTTGACGGGTAAAATAATTTATTTCAGTATTTAATCACATTTATAATTCTATAAAATTATTATAATTCGATATAAATTTATTAAATTAGTACATTCACTACCAAAAATCTTAGAAAGAACATATTTATTTTTAAATAAATATGGTTTTGAAATAATTACATTAATAGGAAATTTAAAAAAATAAACTAATAAATAATTATGTAATGTTCGAATTTGAATTTTTATCACATTTTTATCAATACGTGTACATGTACGAGGTATAATAAAATTAATATTATAAAAATAAAAAAAACGCATACTATTACATAATGAAATAAACATACGAAAACAACCACGTTTTATCTTTCTCTGGGTAAAAAGATTTTTAAATATATACTTGACTTTAAAATATAAGTTTACTACGAGTTTCATTTATTTGTTTAAATGTAATTATTTGTAATTGTAGCACACCAAACATTAATGCTTCTGCAGTTGGTGGACAACCAGGTACATAAATATCAACTGGTATAATGCGATTACATCCACGAACGACAGAATAAGAATAATGATAATAACCACCACCATTTGCACAACTACCCATAGATAATACTCATTTAGGATCTAATGTTTGTTCATATAAACGACGTAGGCCAGGCGCCATTTTATTTGTAACGGTCCCTGCAACAATAATCATATCTGCTTGACGCGGTGTTGGACGAAAAATTACTCCAAAACGATCAAAATCATAACGACTTACAGTCGCATGCATCATTTCTACTGCACAGCACGCTAAACCAAAAGTTAATGGTCAAAAAGATCCCTGACGGGCTCATGCAACAACTGCTTTAATAGGTGAAATGACATAATCTACTCTAATTGTTCCCAATATACACAGCCAAAATATATTTAATTTGTTTTAAATAAGTGACGAAATTTACGACGTAATTGTTTACGTAAGTGATCAGGACGAGAACAACCATAAATTGAACGTCTTTTAGTTTTACTTAATAAACCTAAAAAATCATATTTTCCTCTAATACATGAATACTTTACATTTGGAGTATCACGCGATCCATTTCCACGAATTAAAACTGTACTATACTTACGAATATTATGCCCACAACCTGGAATACGTGCAATTACAAAAGATTTGTTATATAATGCGGTTTTGGCAACCTGACGACGGGCTGAATTAGGTTTACGTGGGGTGACGACACGAGCACGAATTACTTTTCCTTTTGCTTGCGGACTATTTTTTAAAGCAGGGTGTTTTAATATTAATAAATATTTTTTAGCAATTATATATTTTAAATTCGATAGCATCACATTTAAACACATTAATTATATTAATATAATATATATATAATATAACTTTTTAAAATAAAAAAAAAATCTTCTAAAATAAATAATCCAAAGCTATTTACGATAAATAAATTTATTAAAACAAGAATTAATAAATCTGTTACTCATCAAAACGCATTTATAAAAAATAAAAAATCAAAACTAACAACTTTAATAAAAAATTTAAATAAATTTAAATAATAAAAGATTAAAAAAAAATTTAAAAAAATGCAATAAACTCAAACATAAATATCATAGAATAAAAAATTAAATAAATATAATTTAACAAAAAACCCTGAAAATGGTGGAATACCAATTAGTGATGCAAGGGTATATTGAAAATACTTAGCTAATTTATATAAATTAGCTAAGTATTTAATATCACTAATATAAATTAATCTACTCTCATTAATGAACGAAATACTTATAAAAATTGAAAACAAAGTGAATAAATAAATTAGAAAATTCAAATTAATTATTGAAATTAATGAGGTATCAATATATATATCTCACAGGCTAAAAAAAATATATTCATGAATAGAAGTCTATTTCAAATATGAAATCCTCTTACACCAAATACAGCAAGCAAACAAATAAAAACAATGAATGTAAATTTTGGTCCACAACATCCTGCCGCACATGGAGTTTTACGTCTGATTTTACAATTAAATGGTGAGATTGTTGAAAAATTAGATACTCATATAGGTTTATTACATCGAGGAACTGAAAAATTATTAGAAAATAAAATGTTTTTACAAGGATTACCATATTTTGATCGTTTAGATTATGTATCAATGATGGCGCAGGAACATGCTTATTGCTTAGGAATTGAAGTTTTAACAAATACATTTAATCATGTCGATACAATCAATAATACACGTACGATTTTTGATGAACTTACACGTATACTTAATCATTTATTAGCTATTGCATGTCATGCGCTTGATGTCGGTAGTATGTCATCTGTATTCTGAGCTTTTGAAGAACGTGAAAAAATAATGGAATTTTATGAACGTATTAGTGGAGCACGAATGCACGCCGCATTTTATAGACCAACAGAAACTTTATCAATAGACAGCCTACTTATAGAAGATATTATAGAATTTTGTAGAAATTTTTTCACAACTTTAAATGAAATGCATAACGTATTAACATACAATAAAATATGAAAACAACGTTTAGTAGGTATAGGAAGTTATTCTTATCAAACAGCAATAACATATGGATTAACTGGTGTTATGGCACGATGCACAGGTTTAAAACACGATTTACGCTTATCATTAAACGAAACTTATGCTAATTATTATTATTTAAATTTTCGTAGTTTTACAGGGTTACATGGGGATTGTTACGATCGTTTTTTAATTCGCATGAATGAAATGGCAGAAAGTTTAAATATAATTACCCAATGTATTAATAAATATTGAATTTTAAAAACTAACGATAATATTAATATTAACGATTTATTAAATTATATACAACCACACCAAACACTTAATACTACGAATACTTACTCATCGATGGAAAACCTAATTAATCACTTTAAACACTGAAGTGAGGGAAAAATAATTAATACAAACTCTACTTACACAGCAGTCGAATCACCAAAGGGCGAATTCGGTGTATTTATGTTAACGAATAATACTAATAAACCTTATAAATGTAAAATTCGATCACCAGCCTATCATCATTTACAAGTTTTACCTATAATAACCAAAGGGCATTTTTTAGCCGATCTTGTTACAATGATTGGAACGATCGATATCGTTTTTGGGGAAATTGACCGTTAAATTTATGAATCGTCGAAATTTTCTTTTATATAAAATTAAATTTATATTATTAAAAAATTTACAAATTAATAAAATAAATTTTATAAATAAAAGCATTATTCATAATAATCAAATAATTATTGAAAATCGCAGCATTGCTAAATATATAAATTTACAATATCAAACTAAATACTATAAACATATTTGTCTGATTTCAAAAAAAACACGTTTTATAAATAAAAACACACACTTAAATCGTAATGTTATCAATAATTTAAGTAAAAAAGAATTATTATTAAATTACAAATCATTAAGCTGGTAATGAGTTTATATATTCCAATCTCGTTAAATATTATAATTATTTCATATTTAAAAAATAATATAATATTTATAACAAATAAAAATTTTTTAATTCATACTAATTATAATTCTACATATACGTATTTTGATTTATACACTACAAATTTTAACGCGTTGTATACATTTACAAATATTTTTAATAATCTATACAGTAATTATTTTAAAGATTTTAATAAACTATTAATTGCATGGAATAAAATTTATATAGCAAAAATTAAATTTAAAGGTAAGGGGTATAAATTTACCAAACAAACTTATAAATTAACATTGTATTTTAACCACTCACATATTACTGAAGCGTTTTTTATTAACACATTTTTTTATCGTCAAAGAAAATATAAATTTATTTTAATAAACAAAAACCATACTATACTACAAAAAATTGTAAATCAAATTCTACAAGCACGCAAAATAAACAAATACACTAAACGTGGATTACGACTAAGTCGAAGTTATTTATATAAACGCAAAGGAAAAACTAATATTACTATAAAATAATTAATAAGTTAAAACAATTTTTACACCTACAGTTCCAGTAATAGTTCAAATACTAAATGTTGAGTATTTTAAACGTTTATTTAATGTATTAAGGCTATAATCACCTAATTTAATTTTATAATTACGCTTACGTGCGTTCCCACCAACACCTAATTTACCCTTAAAACAAATATAAAAACCCTTACAACGATAATAATTTAAGATTACTTTACTAAAATGACAAATTAAAAAATTAATAATATATAACATTCTTTTATGCTGTGAAAAATGTAATTGTTCAAAAAATGTTTTTAAAAAAACAGTTATAATTCCCAACTCTTTTAAATAAAAAATTAATATAAGCACATATGGTAAATTATATAACATAGTATTTTTACTACGACTTAAACGTTTTTTTAAAAAAACACGTGAATTAAATAAATAATAAATAATTAAATTATTCAAAAATAAAATATTAAAATTAATAGGAGTGATTTTTAATAAAAAATAAGTTTTAAACAATTGTGTACATCATAAATAAATAAATTGGTATAACTCAACGGTGAGTACATTAAGTAACGTAGGAGCCGAGCTTTTAGATAAATTAAATAAATTTTGAAATAAATCCTTACATAATTCATTATAAATAGTATAACCATTATAATTATTACATATCAAATAGATAGGTGTAGATTTTTCGATACACACATTTACATTTTTTTGAAATATATGTAATTTATTTGCTATCGTTACAAAATTAAATTCGTATAATACATAATCAAATATTTTAAACTCAGATTCACTTATAACTTGACTAAGCATTTCGAAAAATAAACTAAAACCTTCAATTAACGAATACAAAACCTCATACGTTCCATTAACTAATATATTAGTATCTATTGATTTATCGTCGATATTTTCTAATTTATCTATTGATTTATCGTCGATATTTTCTAATTTATCTATTGAT
>ERZ1034361.450-NODE-450-length-26864-cov-5.171688_pt1 | contig 26864 bp, 21 predicted proteins | sample MGYA00520617_ERZ1034361 | MGnify/ENA primary metagenome ERZ1034361 (study PRJEB33736, sample SAMEA104284507) | Azolla filiculoides | biome: Urban; feature: Water surface; material: Ditch water | place: Netherlands | collected 2015-10-28 | depth 0-0.1 m ...
TTCGGCATCTGGGTCCGTCTGCATTACGTCTACCCCTATCCTTCGGTCGACGATGTCATTCCGCTCATGGCCGAAGGCAAGATCCTGCCTTACCTCGACGTGCCTTTCCAGCACGCCAGCCCGACCATCCTCAAGGCCATGAAGCGCCCGGCCTCGGCCGAGAATACGCTGGAGCGTATCGCCAAGTGGCGCGACATCTGCCCGGAAATCGTTATCCGCTCGACCTTCATCACCGGCTTCCCCGGCGAGACCGACGAGGATTTCGACCAGCTCATCCAGTTCCTCGAAGATGCCAAGCTCGACCGCGTCGGCGCCTTTGCCTATTCGCCGGTCGAAGGCGCCAAGGCCAACGAGCTTGAAGGCCTGCCGCCGGAAGACGTGCGCGAGGATCGTCGTCGCTGGCTGATGCAGGTGCAGGAAGACATTTCCGCCGCCAAGCTCGAAGCCAAGATCGATACCGTCATCCAGGTGCTGGTCGATGCCGTGGACGAGGAGGGGACGATAGCCCGCTCCAAGGCCGATGCCCCGGAAATCGATGGCGTGGTCTATCTTGACGGCCATTACGATGCCCAGCCCGGTGATTTCCTGCAGGTCAAAGTCATCGACGCCGACCACCATGACCTCTACGCCCAGGTCGTCTGACCTGATCGCAAGACTGGCCGGGATCGTCGGTGCCGCGCAGGTGCTGACCGACCCGGCTGACATGGCGCCCTTCGTGACCGACTGGCGCGGCCGCTATCGCGGCGCGGCGCAATGCGTTGTCCGGCCGGGCAGTACGGTCGAGGTGGCGGCGGTCGTCAAGGCCTGTGCCGATGCCGGTGTGCCCGTCGTGCCGCAGGGCGGCAATACCAGCCTGTGTGGCGCGGCGACGCCGGATGCGGCAGGTCGGGCCGTGGTGATCAGCCTGGGCCGTCTGAACCGCATAGTTGCGCTCGATCCCCAAAACAGCACGATTTCCGTCGAGGCAGGCTGCACGCTGGCCGCTGTCCAGGAGGCTGCGCGCGCCGCCGACCGCCTCTTTCCGCTGGCGCTGGCCTCCGAAGGCAGCTGCCAGATCGGCGGCAATCTCTCCACCAATGCCGGTGGCGTTCAGGTGCTGCGCTACGGCAATATGCGCGAACTGACGCTGGGCCTTGAAGTGGTGCTCGCCAATGGCGAGATCTGGGATGGCCTGCGGGGTCTGCGCAAGGACAACACCGGCTACGATCTCAAGCACTTGTTCATCGGTGCCGAAGGCACGCTGGGCATCATCACCGGGGCCGTGCTCAAACTCTTTCCCTTGCCGAAAAAGCAGGCCACCTGCTGGCTCAACGTGGCGACACCGGCAGCGGCGGTCGACCTGCTGAATTCGGCCAAAGCGGCCTTCGATGCGCAACTGACGGCTTTTGAGCTGGTCTCGGAGACTGCCCTTGGGTTGGTCCTCAAGAACATCCCTGATACGGCGCGGCCGAGCGCAGCTTCGCCGTGGTATGTGCTGGCCGAGTTTTCCGATGCCGATCCGGCGGCTGTTGAAGTCTGGCTGGCCGATCGTCTGGCGGCAGGCGAGGTCGGCGATGGCGTCATGGCGCAATCGGAAACCCAGGCCAAAAAGCTGTGGGCGCTGCGCGAGAGTATTTCCGAAGCCCAGAAAATTGAAGGCATCAGCATCAAGCATGACGTAGCAGTGCCGGTATCGCGTATCCCCGAGTTTCTGGCGATGGCCGATGCAACGCTCGAAAAGGCTTTCCCCGGCGTGCGCGTCGTGGCTTTCGGCCATGTCGGTGACGGCAACCTGCATTACAACCTGTCGCAGCCGGATGCGAAGAAGAATGAGTCCTTCATCGCAGCCCAGACCGAGGTCAATCGTCTCGTTCACGACACGATCGACACCCTGAATGGCTCAATCTCTGCCGAGCATGGCATCGGTCAGCTCAAGCGCGAGGAAATCCTGCGCTACAAGAACCCGGTTGAGATGGCGCTCATGCGTTCGCTCAAGCAGGCGCTTGATCCCCGCGGATTGATGAATCCCGGCAAGGTGCTCTGAGAGTGTCGCCGTTGAGGGTGATCAGGTTTCCGACTCGGGCAGTCCGAAAGGCAGGGTAAAGCGGAAGCTGCTGCCCTGGCCCGGCTGGCTCGCGATGGCCAGTTCGCCACCCATGAGGTCGATCAGCTTGCGGGCGATGGGCATCCCGACACCGATGCCACCATGCCGTCGTATGGTCGAGCCATCCCCCTGCGTCAGCATCCCGCTGATCGATTCAAGCTCTTGGGGCGTCATGCCCAAGCCGGTATCGACGACCGAGAATTCGATTTTGACGGTGTTGCCTTGGGGTTCGAGTGCTCGTGCCGACACCGTGATGCTGCCGTGATCGGTAAACTTGACGGCATTGCCGACCAGATGCTCCAGCACCTGGCGTAGCCGGTTGAGGTCACCGATCAGGATGTTCGGCAATTCCTGCGGTTGCAGCGTCAAGGTAAGTCCTTTGGCCGTCGCGTCTTTTTGCAGGCCGGAGAGCAGGCCTTCGAGCAAGCCGCCGACGGCAAACGGCGCCGGGTTCAGTTTGATGTGACCGGCCTCAAGGGCGGATAGCTTGATCAGGTGATTGATCAGGCGCATGAGGTGCGTCGCCGATTCGCGCAGATGGAGGAGCAATTCTTGCTGGTCGGGGGTCAGTTCTTCGAGTGCCAGCAAGTCGCCCATGCCGATGATGCCGTTCATCGGCGTCCGTAGTTCGTGACTGATATTGGCCAGAAACTCGGTTTTGGCGCGGTTCGAGCGTTCGGCGACGGCGCTGGCGGTTTCGAGTTTGCTCAGCAGGGCATCCTTTTCGTACTCAAGCCGGAAGGTTTCGTGCAGGGCGCCATGAAAGAAATCAGCGCTGCGCGTCACCGCCAGCATGAAGAGCAGCGACAAAGCCGTGAAAGCAATGTGCAGCGGGTCGCTGCCCAGGGTGCCGAAGGCCACGGCCAGCGAAATTGGCCAGGCATAGCAGCGGAAAACAATGCGGTCGGCTGCCAGGATGGGGACCGCACCAGCGATCATGCCTGACATCACGAAGCCGGCGAATAGTTGCAGATGGGTATTGCCCTGCGACATCAGGAGCAGGGCACCAGCGGCCCAGACGAAGCCCGAGCCGTTGGCGCTCAGGAGTACGCGCCGTCGCCAGTCGATGGCATTTTCACGACGCTGGACGTCGTCCTGGCGCCGGTAGGCGGAATAATGGGCCAGTCGCAAGCCAGCCATGGCCACAGCCGCTACCCACCAGACGTAAATGAGCGGGTTGTGCAGCAGCGAACCGGCAACCCAGGTCAGTGCCGTTACATTGATGATGGAAACGATCTGCCCGAGCAGTACATTCCGGTAGAGCAACTCGACCCGGCGGCCGAGAACGAAGGGATTGATGGTCTGGTTCAATGCAGGGCCTTCCCTTCGCTGCCGGCAAACAGGGTGGCGACGTCGTCCGGGCTGAAACGGTAATCACGATTGCAGATGTCGTCGCGGATGACGATTTCACCATGTTCGGCCAGGATGGTTTCGGCATCGGCGCGGCCCAGGCTGCGGATCATGTCGGCCACCTTGTTGCGGTCCTCGGGGCAGTGGTAGGCCACCGGGCGCGGGTCGTAGAGGCGGATGCCGTGCGCCGCCATGTCTTCATGGAAGAGGCGGGTGAGCAGGCTTTCAGTGTCGAGTTCGAGCAGTTCGGCCGGCTTGACGGTCGCGGCGAGTTGCGTGATGCGCTGCCAGCCATCCTGGTCATGCTGGTCGGCTTCCGGCAGCTTTTGCAGGAAGAGGCAGGCCGCTGCATGCTCACTGGCCGCTGTGAACAGACGCGACGGCTGCTGTTCCGATTGTTCGAGGTAATGCTCGAAAATTTCTCCGATGCTGTCGCCGACCATGGGCACAAAGCTTTGATAGGGCTGGCGCGCTTCCGGCATGTCCAGGCTCATCATGAGCTGGCCACCCTGGTGGGCGCCGAGCAGTTCCGGCACAGGTGCGGCCAGAACGACCGGGTTGCTGCGCGCCATGCCGCGCATCTGCAATTGCTCGTTGCAATCGAGGACCAGCAACTGGATGGCACCGTTGCCGCGCAACTGCAGCGTCAGGCGGCCGGGCTGCTTGAGCTGGCCGGCGATCAGCGCGGTGACGGCCGCCGTTTCGCCGAGCAGATGGGAGACGGTCGGCTGATAGTCGCGACCGGCCTGCATCTGCTGCCAGGCGTCGCCGAGATGGACGATGGCGCCGCGAATGTCGAGGCTCTCGAAGATGAAGCGGCGGACGGTGCTTTCACTCATTTCAATAATGTCGCATAGTTTTCCGGCGAAAAGCCGACGATCAGCTGACTGCCGATATCGAGCACCGGTCGTTTGATCAGGCTCGGGTACTGCGCCATCAGTTTCAGCGCTTTTTGCTCGTCGACGCCGGAACGCTCTTCGTCGCTCAGTTTTCGCCACATCAGGCCACGCGTATTGAGCAGCTTTTCCCAGCCGGCGCGGGCATTCCAGTCCGGCAGCTTCGCCTCGGCCACTCCGGCCTTTTTGTAATCGACGAATTCATAAACGACGCCGTTTTCGGTCAGCCAGGTCATGGCTTTCTTCATGGTGTCGCAGTTCTTGATGCCGTATACCCTGACGGTGCTATTCCTGTTCTCGGTCATTTTTATGGTGACTAACTAGTCCTATGTGTGTGGATCGCCAGCTTGCATCAGTCTGGCTTCCTGAATATGCCTGTGACAAGCATTCTAGCAATGTTTCAAACAAACTCTCGGTGCTGACGGGAACGGCTAGGTGTGCATTGCATGCATCTCTTGCCTTTTAATTTTCGCCGACTGGATCACGCACCGCAACGGCACTCCGGTTGCGTCCCGAATGCTTTGCCTCATAGAGCGCATGGTCGGCGCGACCCAGTAATTCGTCGATGTTTCTGTCGGTGGCAGACAGTTCGGCAATGCCTATCGAGACCGTGAAGTGGATGATGCAATTGCCCGGGCCGCTGATCTCGATGGAAGCAACTTTTTCACGCAGGCGTTCAACTGCTTCCAGGGCTTCTGCCGCCGACATGTGCGGGAAGCTGATGGCGAACTCCTCGCCGCCCACGCGGCCAATCAAGTCGGAATCCCGCAGGAGTTCGACGCAGGTGGTGCCGAAGTGCCTGAGGAGCTGGTCACCGACTTCATGGCCGTAGCTGTCGTTGACCGCCTTGAAGTGATCCAGGTCGAGCATGGCCACGGAAATGCGATAGTTGTAGCGCCGGGCGCGGGTTATTTCGAGTTCGGCCTGACTGATGAAATGGCGACGATTGGCCAGTCCCGTCAGGTAGTCATGGTGTGCTTCCTGCTCGAGTTGCGAGGCCAGTGCCTTCTGGATGGTAATGTCCTGTATGACGCCGATGAAGTGGCTGCCTTTGCCGTCCTGACTCAGCACCGGGGTGAAGTAGGCACGTTCGATGAATTCGCTCCCATCCTTGTGCTTGCTGGTCAGTTCTCCCTGCCAGGCTTTGCCGTCGCCAAGGGCGGCCTGAAGCTCACCAAGGCTTTCTTGTGCTGTATTTCCGGCAGTCAGTACTGCCGGGTCTTCTCCGATGAGCTCTGCTTCTGAATAACCCGTCAGCCTGCAGAAGGCCGGGTTGACCTGAATAATCCGGCCTGCGGCGTTGGTGATGATGATGCCTTCCTGTGCGTTATCGAACACACTGGCGGCCAGGCGGCGACCTTCTTCTCGTTGCCTCAAGGCGGCTTGCAACTGGTTGTAGCCGGCGATCAGGGCGCCGATTTCGTCGTCTCGCCCGGTGGGCAATGGGGCTAGCAGTGAGGGGTTGTCGCTCATGGTCTGCAGGCGCGCCGTTGCCTGACGCAGCGGACGGACAACGCTATTGGCCAGCAGGGTGGCGACAAGAGCGAGGCTACCACCGATGATTGCGAGCAGGCCGAGATAACTGATGGCCTTCTCCTTGAGCGAGGTATCGATATCGTCAATAAAAATGCCGGTACCGACGACCCAGTCCCAAGGCTCGAATTTCTCGACGAATGAAAGTTTCGGGTAGCGCTCCAATGTCGGCCCCGACGGCGTAATGTGGGGCCATTCATAGGTGACAAAGCCACTTCCGGCGGTGTTGGCGAGTTGGTTGGTCGCAATTACCAGTGTTGTCCTGCCATCACTTGCCGTCAGCGGTGCGTTGGCTTCCGGGCCGTATTGGACGGCAGATACGTTGGGCATTTGCGGAATATCGACACGTTGCCCATCCAGTTTCGGCTGGGTGGCGTGCATAACCATATATGGCGCGTGTGCGTCCTGAATCCAGAAATATTCGGTGCTGCCGTAGCGCATGGCACGAATGCTCTGCAGAGCCGCGGCCTTCGCCTCGGCTTCGCTCATCTGGCCGGAAACGCTGAGGTCGTGAAAATGGCTAATATTGCTGACGGCCAGTTCGACGAGTTGCCGTGTCTTGAGCTTCTTCTCAGAGAGCAGGCTTTGCCGTTCGCTGGCGACGTAAAGGGTGCCGGTGAGCAGCAAGGAAATAGCGAAAAGGCCGACCATACCCCAAATTCGGTGCTGGACACTCAGTCTCATTCTATCGAGTCCTCCAGACGATGCGTTTCAGGAATATTAGCGCATGGCAATCCGGTTGCTTAGCTTAAATAAATGCTTATCGAGAATTTTGGCAAAAACCGAGGACATTTGTCGGCGAATCATTCCGACTGCAGGAATTTCAGTGGCCAGTGGCGCCGTCGACCTCCCGTGTCATTTCCTTAACTTGGCAAAGGCGCTCGCCATCGCATTGCCAGCAGGTGCCGGCCCGCTACTGCGCGGCTGGGAGCGACTCGGTGGCTGACCCCGGCCAGTCGGCGCGCCGTCGTTGCGTTTGGCCTGGCCCGGTTCGTCGCTCATGCGCATGGTCAGGGCAATGCGCTGGCGTTGCAGGTCGACTTCGAGCACCTTGACCTTGACGATCTGGCCGGCCTTGACGACGGTGTGCGGATCCTTGACGAAGGTGGTGGACAGGGCAGAGACGTGGACGAGGCCGTCCTGGTGCACCCCGATGTCGACAAAGGCGCCGAAGGCCGCGACATTGGTGACGACGCCTTCGAGGATCATGCCCGGACGCAGGTCGCCGACTTTTTCGACGCCGTCGGCGAAGGTGGCGGTCTTGAACTCGGGGCGCGGGTCGCGGCCGGGTTTTTCCAGTTCCTTGAAGATGTCCTGGACGGTCGGCAGGCCGAAGCGCTCGTCGGTGTATTTGGACGGGTTCAGACCCTTGAGGGCGCGCGAGTCGCCGAGAATTTCCTTGATCGATTTCTTCAGGTCGACAATGATTTTTTCGACCACCGGGTAGGCTTCCGGGTGTACCGATGAACTGTCGAGCGGGTTGTCGCCGTTCGGCACGCGCAGGAAGCCGGCTGCCTGTTCGTAGGTCTTGTCGCCGAGGCGCGGCACTTTCTTTAGCTCGTCGCGGCTGCGGAAGGCGCCGTTGGCGTCGCGGTAGCTGACGATGTTGGCAGCCAGCCCGGCGCTCAGGCCGGAAATGCGGGCGAGCAGGGGCACCGAGGCCGTGTTGACGTCGACGCCGACGGCATTGACGCAGTCTTCGACCACGGCATCGAGATTGCGCGCCAGCTTGGTTTGCGAGACGTCGTGCTGGTACTGGCCGACGCCGATGGATTTCGGGTCGATCTTCACCAGTTCGGCCAGCGGGTCTTGCAGGCGGCGGGCGATGGAGACTGCGCCGCGGATCGAGACGTCGAGATCGGGGAATTCCCTGGCGGCGAATTCGGAGGCGGAATAGACCGAGGCACCGGCTTCGGAGACGACGATTTTTTGCAAGCGGGCTTCCGGGTAGCGTTTGATGACGTCCTGCACCAGCTTGTCGGTTTCGCGGCTGGCCGTGCCGTTGCCGATGGCGACCAGGCTGACCTGGTGTTTGGCGGCCAGGCGGGCGATGGTGGATAGCGAGCCGTCCCAGTCGCAGCGCGGTTCGTGCGGGTAGATGGTGGCGTGGTCGAGCATTTTGCCGGTGGCGTCGACGATGGCGATCTTGCAGCCGGTGCGGATGCCGGGGTCAATGCCCATGGTGACATGTTGGCCGGCCGGGGCGGCGAGCAGCAGATCCTTGAGATTGCGCCCGAAAACGCGGATGGCTTCTTCCTCGGCGCGCTCGCGCAGCTCGTTCATGAGTTCGAGTTCGAGGTGGGTGTAGACCTTGACCTTCCAGGTCCAGCGCACGGTGTCGGCCAGCCACTTGTCGGCCGGGCGGTTCTGCGGCTTGATGCCAAAGCGCACGGCAATGCGCTGTTCGCAGGGGTTCTGCGTGCCCGGCTTGATGGCCTCCGGGTCAAGTTCGGAATCGAGGACCAGCGCCACCTGCAACATGCCTTCATTGCGGCCGCGCAGCAGGGCGAGGGCGCGGTGCGAGGGCATGCTCGCCACCGGCTCGGCGAAGTCGAACCAGTCGCGGAACTTGGCGCCTTCGGTTTCCTTGCCGTCGACGACAGTGGAGCGGACATGGCCGTGTTCGCTCAGATATTGGCGCAAGGATCCAAGTAGCTCGGCATCCTCGGCGAACTTTTCCATGAGGATCTGGCGGGCGCCATCGAGCACGGCGCGGGCATCGGCAAAGCCGGCCTCGGCGTTGAGGTATTTTTCTGCCTCGTTATCCGGCGTCAGGTTGGGGTCGGCCAGGAGGCCGAGGGCAAGCGGCTCGATGCCGGCTTCGCGGGCGATCTGGGCCTTGGTCCGGCGCTTCTGCTTGTAGGGCAGGTAGAGGTCTTCGAGGCGCTGTTTAGTTTCGGCGTCGCTGATCTCGGCCTTGAGTTCGGGCGTCAGCTTGCCCTGTTCCTCGATGCTGGCGAGGATGGCGCTGCGCCGGTCTTCGAGGTCGCGCAGATAGCCCAGGCGTTCTTCCAGATTGCGCAGCTGGGTGTCATCAAGGCCGTCGGTCGCCTCCTTGCGGTAACGCGAGATGAAAGGCACGGTGGCACCTTCGTCGAGCAGGGCAATGGCGGCATTGACCTGGGCCGGGCGGACGCCGAGTTCGGCGGCAATGCGGTGTTCGATGGATGGCAGCATGGGTGCGGCAGCGCAGCAAAAATGGGGGGTGCACTATGCGCAATCCGGCTGGAAAATACAACCGTTCAAGCATGGTGTAGGATGCAGCAGGCTTTATTCCATTTGCGAGGAGAAAAAATGAAAATTGAAACCTATTTGTTTGGCACGATTGAAGTCAGCCCGGAAAAAGTGATCAATTTCCCGGCCGGTCTGGCCGGCTTTGAGCAGAGCAAGCGCTTCATGCTGGCCCACGAAGAGGGCAAGGAGAATCCGGCTACTTATACGCTGCAGTCACTCGACGAGCCGACCCTGGCCTTCGAGATTGTTGATCCGACGACCCTCGGTTACAACTACGAGCTGGTCCTCAACGATGCCGAAAATGCCCTGCTGCAGTCGCCCGCTGCCGAGGATGTGCTGGTCATGCAGATTCTCTTCAAGCAGAACGAAGAGGGTAAGTCGGGGATAATGCCTATCCTGCGCGCCCCGCTGGTGATCAATACCCGTGCTCGGGTCGGCCTGCATAAAATCATGGAAAGCATGCGTCCGAACATTACCTTGTCGAATCTGGCCAGTTCGGTCTGAAGGTAACGCCGCTCTGTTGTTGGTGAGCGTTGCAGCGGAGAATCCACGATCACGCCGGTCGTGGATTTTTTACAGGTGCTTGGCGGCTTCCCTGAACGATAGCCCGGACAAGCGTTCCCGGTGGGCGTCGAGAAAGCCGCGGACAGCAAGCGGGTCGGTCCGGGCGTATTGGCGCAATGCCCAGCCGATGGCCTTGCGGATGAAGAACTCGCGCTCGTCGGCACAACGCAGACAGTAATCGAAGAGTCGTGCCGTGTCGGTCTTTTCCTTCCGGTCCAGTTGATGCAGCAGGGCAATGCGGCGCAGCCAGAAATCGGGCGCGTCGATCAGGGCATCCATGCGGTTGACCAGGTCCGGTTCGCGCGCGACGAGCTTGCCTATGCTCACGGCCAGGCCATCGACCGAGTCCCACCAGGATTTCTCCTGTACCAGCCCTTCCAGTGCCGGCAGGTCGCTGCGCTTCAGGCGCTTGTGATGCTGGCGCAAAAGGTCGACGGCAACGTACTGGTATTCGCGTTCGGGCAGGGCCCAGAGTTCGCGGGCGGCTTCGACCGGGTCGCCAGGGTAGGCGCGCAGGATGGCCAATGTCGCCAGGCGACGTGGCGGGGTCTGGATGCCGAAAAAAGCGAACTGGTCTTTCATGTAGGCTGCCATGCCCCTCGCTCTGCCGGCGTCGGCCAGCGGGGTCAGGGCTTGCTGGATGCGGGCTGCAAAGTCGCTCACGATTTTCCCCTGGCGTTGCCGCCGAGTACTTTCTTGATCTCGCCGTTGCAGGCATTGGCGACGCGCTCATATTCTGCGGCAGTGTCTATCTTCGCCTGAGCCTCGTCGGCGCGCCGGATCTGTTGCTGGACGTAGGGTGCCCAGCGCGTATCGAACTCCTGCTGGATCAGGCGGCCGGCCTGGCCGACCGGCCCGCGCCAGACTTTGTCGGCGGCAAAACGGGCGTTCAGGGCTTCCGTCAATTCCTTTTCGAGAGCGACGATGTGCCGCTGGTAGGTTTCGACGTGGCGCATCTCGTGGTCGTGGATTTCCCGGTAGGCGCAAGTTCCCCGCGGGAATTCCCTGGCCACGTAGACGGTCATCGGATTGAATCCGTAGCGCAGCGTGATCTGCGGGCTGGCGCATTCCCAGCGCCCGCGGGCATCGGTGATCGATGGCGAATTCGAGGCAAAACTCACCATCGCGTTGCCGCGCGTCAGGCCCAGGACATGCCTGCCGGGACGAGCCAGTTCGGCGGCGATCGTGTTGAGGGCGCGGAAGCTGTATTCCGTGTTGTAGGTAATCGGAACCTCGATGCGTTGGACTGTCACCGAAGGTTTCGGCAACTGGTCGCAGGGATCGGCCCCGGCCGGGCCGGCGAGCGCCAGCAGGAGCAGCAAGTAAACCCGCCCGATCACGCGGCGTTGGTGGGCCGTGCGAATCAAACCGGTGACAGCGTGTCGCGATAGCGCCGGGCGTTGGCGACGTAGTGCTCGGCCGACTTTTGCAGATTGGCGACATCCTGATCGCTCAGTTCGCGCACCACCTTGCCGGGCGAACCGACGATGAGCACCCGGTCGGGGAAAACCTTCCCCTCCGGGATCAGGGTATTGGCCCCGACGATGCAACCCTTGCCGATCACGGCGCGGTTGAGAATAACCGAGCCGATGCCGATCAGGCTGCCGTCACCGACCGTACAGCCGTGCAGCATGACGAGATGGCCAACGGTGACGTTGTTGCCGATATGCATGGGGACGCCTTCATCGGTATGCAGCACCGAGCCGTCCTGGATATTGGTGTTGTCGCCGATGTGGATGGGATCGTTATCGCCGCGCAGCGTGGCATTCCACCAGATCGAACTGTTGGCCCCGAGGCGAACGTCGCCGATGACCGTGGCGTTGGCGGCGATCCAGGTGTTGTCGCCGAGCTGGGGCTGTTTGTCGCCGAGGCGGAAGAGGGACATGCGGGCTCCTTGATGGTTTTGAAAATTGGCAGGGTTTTGGCCTTGACCGAGTCATCGCCAATATTACCTGCATTGCCCTGTCCGGGTCGGGCTGGCATGATCGGGCCATTCTGTCGTGAGGATTTCGAGATGAGCGATTTATCGGCCTTGACCGCCGCCATACGGGCCTTTCGCGATGCCCGCGACTGGCGGCAGTTTCATACCCTGCGCAACCTGATCACCTCGCTCAACCTCGAGTCAGCCGAATTGCTCGAACTGACCCAATGGAAGAGCGACGCCGAAGTCGAGGCGCTGCCAGCCGACCCGCAGGCGGCCGAAGCCCTGCGCGACGAATGCGCCGACATCCTGCTCTACCTGCTGCTGATCGCCGACAAGACTGGCATCGACCTGGCCGCTGCTACCCACGCCAAACTGGCGAAAAACGAGCTCAAGTATCCGGTCGAAAAAGCCTATGGCTCACGGGCCAAATATACGGAGTTCTAGCGGCCTCGACTCCAGGCAACTACGTCGTCTCGCTCTCCAGCGTGTATTTCGCGCCATCGCCCTGGGCGAGCAGGGTGGCCAGTGTCGGCAGTGTGTCGTGCAGGGTTTTTTCCAGCGTCCACGGCGGGTTGATGATGAACATGCCGCTGCCGTGCATGCCATAGCCGTCGCGCGACGGGGCCTTGACCTCGAGCGTGGCATGCAGCCAGTTGGCGGCACCCAGACGTTTGAGTTTGTCCGGTAACTGGCGCGATTCCGGTTTGCCCAGCATGGGATACCACAGCGCGTAGGTGCCGGTGGCAAAGCGCGTCAGCGAATCCTGCAGGGCCTTGATGACAGCCGTGTAGTCGTTCTTCGTTTCATAGGACGGGTCGATGAGGACCAGCGCCCGGCGTGGCGGTGGGGGCAGGATGGCCTTGAGGCCAAGGAATCCGTCGCCCTGGGTGATCGCCACGGCGCGGCCGCTGCCCTTGAAGCACTCGGTCAGCAGCTTGCCGTCAGTGCTGTGCATTTCGTAGAGGCGCAGGCGGTCGCTGTCACGCAGCAACTGCCGGGCCAGCCACGGCGAACCCGGGTAATGGCGCAACTGTTCATCCGCGTTGAGCATCTTGACGAAATCGAGGTAATTGAGCGCTGCCTTGGGCAGGCCCTTGGCTTCCCAGAGCCGGCCGACGCCGTCGCGGTATTCGGCGAGCTTGCTGGCATGGGCGGAATCCAGCGCATAACGCCCTGCCCCGGCGTGGGTGTCGATGATCCAGAAGGGCGCCGGCTTTTCAGCCATGTATTCGGCGATTTCGATCAGGATGAGGTGTTTCAGTACGTCGGCATGGTTGCCGGCGTGAAAGGCATGGCGGTAGCTGAGCATTAGGTGTGGGGCTGATCCAGGGCGAAGAATTCTAGTCCTTCATTGGCTTCCATGCATGTCCCGATTTGCCGGTGCAGCGAGTGCCCCGGCAGCTTGAGGGTGATTTGCTGGCCGGTCCGGTAGGTGCCGGGCGCGGTGATCAATCCGGCGTGCTTGCCATAGGCGGGCAGGCTGTGCAGGAAGACGGCCCGCTGTTCCGCTGATTCGTCGGCCACGATGTCGACGACGCTGACCTGTGGCGACATCAGCTGCAAGCCGAGTTCGAGCCGAACGTCGGACGACGAGATACGACGGACCAGGCAGACGTGAATCTTGCTCGATTCACGCGGTTGCAGGGCAACGATGTCGCCGGCGCCGAGCTTGCGTTTCTCGCCCTTGATGAAGCGGAGCAGGAAACCGTCCGGGCTTTCGTCGATCATGGCCCATTCGCTGCTCGAGTAATCCCGGCCGTCGTAGCGCGAGGCCGAATCAACCGCGCGGCGGGACAGGGCGTTGCCGTCGAGCAGGCTGAGGACCGAGCCGAAGCCACTGACGAGGTCGCCGCGTGGACGAAAACGGGTCCGGCTGAAACGGCGGGCGCTCTTGCCGCTGATGGCCAGGCGTAGCGTCTGGAGCAGGGCTGGCGAGGCGTTGAGATCGGGGTCGATGGTCTTGCCGGGGCGGCGCATGAGATTGCGGTCGAGCGCCGCGATGACCAGGTTGCAATCGACGAGCAGGCCGCCGAAAACGGAGGTTCCGGCCGGTATGCGCATGAGCGGATAGCCGGGATTGCCTTCGTCGGGGCGAACGAGAAAGGCGTGGTAGTCGGCCTGGACGATGCCTATGCCGGTATCCGGGGTGACTTCGGCGACCTGTGCATAGGCCGCCAGTTGCCGCGTGCAGATATTGATCGTTTCGAGTTCGGTGCGGGGCAGTTTGGTCGGTTCGAGATAGGCGAAAAGCAGGGCGCCGAGGTATTCGTGTTCGATCGGTGCCGTCTCGCCGTTGAGCGGACTGGTGCGCTGGCCGCGAACCAGCTGGTAGAGCTCGTGCAGGGTATGCCAGGAACTCGCCGAGGGCGTGGCATAGGCGCGGTAGGCGAGCAGCTGGCGTCGGGCGATCATGGCCATGGCGCGCTGAACGCTGCGATGGAAGAGGTGGCTCAAGCCGCCGCCGGGATGGCCGCCGTTGATGCTGCGGGCAATGCTCGCATAGGCGAGGGCCAGGCCCTTGAGCAGGTTGTCGGCGTTCAGGGCCGAGGTGGCGGCATTGATCGGCAGGGGAAGGACGGCCTGGCTGATGAGCTTTTCGAGTGCGGGCAGGGCATCTTCCGCTTCCAGCCGGACGTCTTCGAGCAGCTTGAAGCGCATGTGCAGGTTGGCTTGCCCGCTGATGCTGGGCAGGACGCTGCTGGCCAGCCTGGCGATGGTCTCCTGCGGCGAAAGCCCGACGACCGTGTCGAGCAATCCGCGCACGGCAGCCGCACTTTTCTGTTCGGCACTGGCTTGCCCAAACGGAAAAAATTCGCGAAGTACCTGCAGGGGAGATTCCATGATCACGGCAAAAGTATTGACATCTGGATTGTCCGGCTATTTTATGGGAATTTCTGTGCAGTATTTCCACTTTACGTATACTTGACCGATGAATCTGACTGAATTGCTGCTGCTTATCCTCCTTGTCGCCGGTCTCTGGTTTTGGCTGGACAGCCTGAAAACCCGCGAAATCGGCATCAATGCCGCCCGTAATGCCTGTCAGGAAGAGGGGCTGCAGTTTCTCGACGAAACCGTGGTCGGGCAGGGCATGCGTCTGGCGCGCGACGATGAAGGGCGCCTCAAGCTGCGCCGCGTTTATTCCTTCGAATACAGCGACACCGGGGACAACCGGCGCTCGGGCAGCGTTACCATGCTCGGCCACGACATCGAGTTCCTGCATGTCCGCCCCCACCTTTATGTGATTCCGAACACCCATGAAACCCTCCATTGAAGCCATCGAATTTAACGGTATCGAAGCCATCCGCCTGAATGGTCCGGGTGGTGCCAGCGCCATCATCAGCAAGCTGGGCGCGCAGGTCTTGTCCTGGGTGCCGCCCGATGGCAAAGAACGTCTGTTCCTGTCCGACAAGGCTGTTTTTGATGGCAGCGTCGCCATGCGCGGCGGTGTGCCGGTCTGCTTTCCGCAATTTGCCGAACTCGGCGATCTGCCCAAGCATGGCTTCGTGCGGACCCGCGCGTGGTCGGTCTGCACCGAGCGTGCCGGCGACGATTTTGCGCTGGTGACGATGGAAATCAGCAGCGATGACGCCACCCTGGCCATCTGGCCGCATGCCTTTCATGCCGAACTGTCATTGATGCTCGAAGCGGACCGGATCGACATGGAGTTGTGCATCACCAATACCGGCGGCACGGCGCTTTCGTTTACCGCGGCGCTGCACTCCTACCTGCGCGTGGCCCAGGTTGAAGAGGCTGTGCTCGAAGGGCTGAAAGGGCTGGAATACTGCGATTCCCTGAGCGATGCCGGGAACGCCCTGGAAACGCGCCCGGAACTGACGGTGGACCGCGAAGTCGACTGCGTCTACTTCAACGCCAAGCGGCCGCAACTGCTGCACTCCGGCAAGCAGACCCTGGCCATGCAGAATCAGGGTTTTCCGGATGTCGTCGTGTGGAATCCCTTTGTCGAGCGTTGTGCCGAGCTGAAAGACATGCCGGCCAATGGCTGGCGTCACATGCTCTGTGTCGAGGCGGCCGCCACCCGGCCGATCGATCTGCCGGCCGGCGAGGAGTGGTACGGACGACAGACGCTGGTTGTCGTCTGATCATTCGGCATCCGGCGCGCCGGTAAATTTGATTTGCATTGGAGCGGGCGGGGTCTCTTTTCGCTAGTCTCGGTCAGCAACGCAGCCGTCCAGTCGGGATGGCTGTTTTCGACAGGATGAGCGATGACACTTTCCCCGATGACCCTGGGCGGCTTGCACCGCGCGCTGGCTGAAGGCTGGCGCGTGGCCGGCGCGACGCGCGGCATCAGCGTTACCTACGCGCTGATCTTCACGCTGGCCGGCCTGCTCATCATGGGCAGCCTGCTGGCCCTGGGCTGGACGCCTTTCATCATCGCCGCAGCCGGCGCGTTCATGCTGGTCGGGCCGATCATCCTGGCCGGCTTTTTCGGTATTGCCGGCGCGCTGGAGGCCGCTCAGCGGGCCGGCGTCGCCAGCATCGTCAGCGGCTTCGTCCGGGCGTCGCGGGCACTCTGGGCGCTGGCCCTGGTTTGTGCGCTGCTTTTCATGATCTTCATCACCGACGCGGCGATTCTCTATGCCTACATGGTCGGCGCCACGCCGGTCTGGCTCGACAATCTTCTGCCGGCCAACGCCAACGTACTCTCCTTCGTGCGCTGGGCCGGGGTTTCCGGCTTTGTGGTGGCCCTCCTTCTTTATGCCGTCGCTGCATTTTCCGTGCCCTTGCTCTGCGAGCGCCGGGCCGGGCTGGTCGAGTCCGTGGTGCTCAGCGTCCGCATCGTATTCGCCAATTTCGTGCCGGCCATCATCTGGGCATTTTTGCTCTCGGCCAGCATCATCGGCAGCATCCTCGTGTTGCCCTTGCTGCCCCTGACCCTGCCGTGGATGGCCTACGCCAGCCGCGCCCTGTATCGGCAGGTGCTGCCCGCTGCGTAAGCCCCGGCGTTCGACAGGTGGCAAAGGTATAATGGCGGCCTTTCTGCATTTCCAAGCCCTGCCGTGACTCCCCTCGATACCGAAATTGCCCGTCGTCGCACCTTTGCGATCATCTCCCACCCCGACGCCGGTAAAACGACGCTGACCGAAAAGCTGCTGTGGTTCGGCGGCGCCATCCAGGTCGCCGGCGAAGTGCGGGCGCGCAAGGCCAGCCGCCATGCGACCTCGGACTGGATGGAACTGGAAAAGCAGCGCGGCATTTCGGTGACCTCGTCGGTCATGCAGTTCCCGTACCGCGAGTGCATGATCAACCTGCTCGACACGCCGGGCCACGAGGATTTCTCGGAAGACACCTACCGCACGCTGACCGCCGTCGACTCGGCGGTCATGGTCATCGACTCGGTCAACGGCGTCGAGGCGCAGACGATCAAGCTGCTCAACGTCTGCCGCATGCGCGACACGCCGATCCTGACCTTCATCAACAAGCTCGACCGCGAAGGCAAGGAGCCGATCGACCTGCTCGACGAAATCGAGTCGGTGCTCGGCATCCAGTGCGCCCCGATGACCTGGCCAATTGGCATGGGCAAGCGCTTCCGAGGCGTCTATCACCTCTACGACGACGCCATCGCCTTCTTCGATCCGCAGGCTGAAAAAGGTACTGCCGAGATCATCCAGGGCCTCGACAACCCGCGCCTGGACGAACTGATCGGCAGCCAGGCCGACGAACTGCGCATGGACATCGAACTGGTCCGTGGCGCCTCGCATGCCTTCGATGCCGAGGCTTATCTGGCCGGCAAGCAGTCGCCGGTCTTCTTCGGCTCGGCGGTCAATAACTTCGGCGTGCAGAGCCTGCTCGACGCCGTGGTCGACCTCTCGCCGCCGCCGATTGCCCGCCCCGCCGTGACGCGCAAGGTCGCGCCGAATGAGCCGAAATTCTCCGGTTTCGTGTTCAAGATCCAGGCCAACATGGACCCCAAGCACCGTGACCGCATCGCCTTCCTGCGCGTCTGCTCGGGCAAGTTCGAGCGCGGCATGAAGGTCAAGCAGGGCGGCGCCGGCAAGTTCCTGTCGGTCAACAACGCCATCACCTTCATGGCGCGTGACCGCAGCACGACCGACGAAGCCTATCCGGGCGACATCATCGGCATCCCCAATCACGGCACCATCCGCCTTGGCGAAACCTTCACCGAAGGCGAAGAGCTGCGTTTCACCGGTATTCCGTCCTTCGCCCCGGAGCACTTCCGCCTCGCCCGTATCGCCAACCCGCTGAAGATCAAGCAGTTGCAGAAGGGTTTGCAGCAGCTGGCCGAGGAGGGCGCCACCCAGTTGTTCCGTCCCCTGTCCGGTACCGATCTGATTCTCGGTGCGGTCGGTACGCTGCAGTTCGATGTCGTGGCCAGCCGCCTTGAACACGAATACGGCGTGCAGGTCATTTTCGAGCACTACAACTGCGCGACGGCGCGCTGGATTCATGGCGACGCCGACGAACTGCGCCAGATTTCCGACCGCTACAGCGCCAACGTCGCCCTCGACGGGGCCGACGATCCGGTCTATCTGGCGCCGAACAATGTTTATCTGAACATGGTCAAAGAGAAGTATCCAAAGCTGCGTTTCCTTGAGGCGCGTGAGGTGATCTGAAGATGACCGTCCGGGTGCAGGAAGCCGATTTCGATCTGGGGGCGGAGATTGCCGCGCTCCGGGCGGCGGACGCCCGGGTCGGCGCACTGGCCAGCTTTCTCGGCCTGGTGCGCGACATCAATGACGGGGCAAGCGTCGCCGAAATGACGCTGGAACACTACCCCGGCATGACCGAAAAGGCGCTCGAAGAAATCGTTGCCGAGGCCAAAGGCCGCTGGGATATCTATGACGCGCTGGTCATCCACCGCGTCGGCCCGCTCAAGCCCTGCGACCAGATCGTCCTGGTTGCCGTGACCAGCGCCCACCGCGGCGAAGCCTTCGCCGCCTGCGAATTCATCATGGATTACCTGAAAACCCGCGCCCCGTTCTGGAAGCGCGAGGCAACGCCGCAAGGCGCGCGCTGGGTCGATGCGCGGGATGCCGACGACAGCGCGGCGGCGCGCTGGCAGACCTGAGAATCAGGCGTTTTCGTGGCCGGATTCGCTGCCGCAGATGCCCTTTTCGATGGCGTAGGCGGTCAGCGCCGATGCGTTGTGCAAATCGAGTTTTTTCATCAGGTTGGATCGGTGTTTTTCGATCGTCTTGATACTCAGGCAAAGGAAATCGGCAATCAGCTTGTTGGAGTTTCCTTCCGCCGCCAGTTTGAGGATTTGTCGTTCGCGCTGGGTCAGCATGTCCCACGGCCCTGAGGTCTTGGCGTGATCTTTCCGGTTGGGCTTGCCGATTCCCTGATGGGCCCCGATGACCTTTGAGGATATCTCCGGGCTCAGGTAGACCTTGCCGCTCAGTACGCAATGCACGGCAAGGTTCAACTCGTTTTGCGTCGCTTCCTTGAGCAGGTAGCCATCGGCGCCGGCCCGAAGACTGGCATGGATGTATTCCTCCGCCTTGTGGCAGGTGATGACGAGGACGCGCGTTGCCGGGTGCCGGCGTTTGATATCGGCTATCGTTTCAATACCGTTCATGCCCGGCATCGAGAGGTCCGTCAATACGATGTGCGGATTCAGGCGCCCCACGGCGCTGACTGCATCGCGGCCATTGTCCAGTTCGCCGACGATCTCGAGGTTCGCGTCCTGGAGCAATAGCGCCCGCAGCCCGGCGCGCAGCAGGGTGTGATCCTCGATGATCAGTATGCGTTGCTTGCCGTTCATCGTTAGCTCCTTAATCTCCTGCCCCGGTCCGTTTCAAGCCCCGGATGCATCAGGCCAGACCACGCGGATGGCAGTCCCCCGGGCGGGGGCGGAATCCAGGGCAAAAACGCCGCCGCTGAGGCGGACACGTTCGCGCATGCTGGTCAAGCCCATGCCACTCCCGCTACGGTTATCCTCCAGGCGTCGCCGTGGGTCAAAGCCCTTGCCGTTGTCGGTCACCGACAACATCAGGACCTCGTCCTGCCTGAGCAAGGCGACCTCTATCCGATCTGCCCCGGCATGTTTGACGATATTGGTCGTCGCTTCCTGCAGGAGTCGGAAAATGGTGGTTTTAAGCGAAGTCGCAATCTCGTTCTCCTTGACCGCGATATGCTTGATCAAGCGGATACCGGGGCAGGCCGATTCAAATTCGCGGAAAAACCAGGACAGGGTTGGCAATATACCCAGGTCATCGAGCATGGCCGGGCGCAAATCCATGGAAATCCTGCGCACTTCGACGAGGGCGTCCTTCACCTTGGCGCTCAAACCCTGCAAGGCATTCCCGGCCTCGGCGACGGTGCTTTTGTCCAGCGAGGCGGTGACATTATCAATCGATAGTTTGATCAGGCTGAGCGACTGGCCGATTACATCGTGGAGGTCGCCGGCGATGCGCTGGCGTTCATCTTCCTGCACGCTGAGCAACTGGTTGGTCAGCAAGCGGGCTTCTTCCTGCGAGCGGCGCAGCGCGGCCTCCGATTGAATCCACGCCGTCATGTCCTGCTCGACTATCGAATAGGCGTCGCATTTTCCATCCTGGTTGAGGTGGGCAATGACCACCTGGTTGGTCGAAATGCGGCGGCCGCGACGCCCCAGCAGTTCCGAAGAACCATTCCATGTGCCGGCACACACGGCGACGGGCAGGGCTTCCTCGAGCATGGTCTCCCGGGCTTGCGGCGTCAGGAACTCGAAGATCTTGAAGTGGCGAAAATCCTCGTCCTCTTCCAGTTGCAGCATCTGGCGCGCCGACTGATTGAGGTAGATCAGGGTGCCATCGGCCGCTGCAATGGCGATGAAATTGGGGGTCTTGCTCAAGAGATTGAGTAGTCGTGCCTGCACGCTCTCTGTCTCCAGACGCCGTGTCGTCTCCTCGAGGATGCGATGGCGCATGCTGACATGCATTTTCGAGACGCGCTGTTCTTCACGTTTCGTTTCGCTGACATCATCGATCGATACCAGGGCCAGTACTTCCGCCATATCGGGATGCGCTTCCTCGGGCAGGGTTGGCTGGAAACGGATGGTCAGATGGCGCTGGAGAACGGGGTCGAAAACTTCCAGTTGGGTCCGTTCGGGATGCGCCAGGTCGTTCAGTATCTTTTGTTCCAGGGCCAGCAGATAGCAATCGGCTGCCGTACAACCGGAATGCAGCGTGCCGTGCAGCGAGCTTCCACTGACCGTTGAGACATCGCCCAGCCCCCAGCGCTCCAGGGTCCGGTTGACCCTGAGTATGCGTCCATCCTTGTCGACGAGACAAAGCAGTTGCGGAATTGCGTCCACAATCATTTGCCACTGCTTTTTGGCTCTTACGATGGAATTCAAAATCGCTCCATTGCACTTTCGTTGACCTGGCTCATGCCGGCGCCGGGATGCAAGGGTATCTTGGGCAGGGGCCTAATCGCCAGTCCATGTTTTGCCTGACCGGAAATATGGGGTGTTTACTGTATTGGTCTGACGAGTCTGAAGCACTACCGTGGTTGAGCAAACAAGATTGAATAAGGATATGTGAATTATGTCGCAAACATCACAAATCTTTTTTACACTTGCGACACGTTCCGGCGGCAAAAATATTGCCGTCTTCGCCCCCGGGCTCTCAGTTTTTCATGGTTTTCGGAAATGAACAGCCAGAAATTGCCCGACATGTTCCAGACCCTCATTGCCGAAGACAATGTTGTTTTTCGCCAGTCTCTGCGCGAGGTGCTGGCACGGCGTTTTCCGGACATGGCCATCGATGAGGCTGCGGACGGGGAGCAGGCCATCCATCAAGGCATGGCCCGCCGTCATGATCTCGTTTTCATGGACATCAACATGCCGGGGAAGAACGGTCTGGAAGTCACCCGCGCCATCAAGGACGGCGATCACGAAGCCGTCGTCTGCCTGGTCACCAATTACGACATCCAGGAATATCGGGATGCGGCGGACGCATGCGGCGCCGATCACTTCATCGTCAAGGACGAGTTCACGGAGTCCTTGATCGTCGGACTCGTGCAATCGGTATTCGACCGCTGAACTGAAATTTCCCGACCCCCAAAACGGACCTGACTGGCGCGCCAGCAAGGTCCGTTTTTCATTGGGGGGGCACTTTGGTCGCTACCCCGAACCGGCCGCCCACGGCGGCTGGAGCACGGTGGGAAGCATTCGTACCACAGTCCCCAGGCTGGGTTGAAGACTCCATGAATATGCCATTCGCGATTGCTTCCGACATAACGCTATAGGAATTTTCCTATGCCTGAATGCGGGTTATTGGGTAGTGAATTGGTCAACTATTAATCGTAATGTTCGATCACGCCACTGTGTTCGAACAGTGTGCCAGCAACGAAACGAACATCCCATTTTTGAGCAGTTGTCCGGGGTTTGACGCTCAAACCAATATTTGTCAGGGGAAACATCATGGCCACCAATTTCATTCTCAAGCCGTTCCGCTTCAATCTTACCGATCTGAACTTCATCCGCGATCAGATCCAGTTCAAGCCACTGTTTGATGTTGCCGGCAATGCCATCATCAACTGGGACGGCACCGGTGCCGTTTATAACGACAAGGGCGTGATCTACGCCGACCAAGGCTCGGTTGCCGCCAATCTGGCAGCCTACGGCAGTTCATACAGCTCCCTGACCGACCTGAGCGGCTTGCGCGACGTTTCCGGCGCGAACAACAACCTGCTGCTGGTCAATAAGTATCAGGGCGCTGTCGATCAGCCCTTCCTGCAAACGGTGGCCCCCGATTTCAGTGCTTACCTCAAACCTCTTGCGGCTGGCGATGCTGATGCCTTCTATGCCAACAAGACTTTCGGCACGAGCATTACAGGCAATACTGATTACACCAAAGACGCAACGGGTCTGGACCTCAGCGTAGTCGACTACACCCCGCGCATGATCAGCCAGCTGGTCACGACCGGTGGCTCCAAGCCCCTGCTCGACGCCAACGGGCAAGTCGTGCACTGGGATGCCGCACGCTATGCTGCAGGTACCGACACTGCCTACAACGCCCTGATCGACTCGGTGTCGCCCACTGGTGCCGGCCTCATCGAAGGCGCTACGGTCATGGCCGAATACGGCATCCTCTCCGGCGGTCAGCACGACCCGCAGGACCCGAGCAATGGCGAAGTTTTCTACGGCGCCATCAACCCGGGCGTTGCCCCGGGCAACAGCTTCCTGGCCTATTTCGGCCAGTTCTTCGACCACGGTCTGGACTTCGTCGGCAAGGGTGCCTCGGGTACCAAGATCACCATTCCGCTGGCGACCGACGATCCGCTGTACCGTGCGCCGGGCACCAATGGTCCGGGCGACATGGGGAATACCAAGATCACAGTATCGCGGGCAGATGTCCAGCTTGATGCCAACGGCGACCCCATCCTCGATGCCAATGGCGATGTTCAGTGGGTCAACCATACCTCGCCCTATATCGACCAGAGCCAGACCTATGGTTCGCACGGGCAGATGACCAGTCTGCTGCGCGAATGGGTGTCCACCGACGGTGGCGCCAGCTACCATGCCGGCGCCCACCTGTTCGACGGCGCCACGTCGGTGGCATGGACCAATGCCTGGGATGAAACGACCACCGCAACGCTGCCCACCCTGGGCGAATTGAATGCCCACCTCATCGCCACCGGCCGCGACCCGCTGACCTGGGATGACGTGCTCAATCTGCGCAATCGTGACGCCAACGGCGATGTGGCTGTCGGCGCCGAAGCGGGCAGCAGCGGGCAAGCCCTGCTGCTCGACATGAATCCGCACTTTGATATGGCCCATCTGTCGGCCGAAACGGTTACGGCACTGGCTACCCTGGGTATCGTTGCAGATGTTAATGGCAACTTCGCCCTGGGCGGCCCGAACTCGCTCAGCACCATCATCAACTTCGCCACCTTCGAGCCGATGACGACTTCGGGATCGACACCGATCAGTCCCGAAACGCAAGCTCTGGCCAAGCAGGTGCTGTTCGACTCGGTCAGCGATCACTACATCGCCGGTGACGGCCGGGCCAATGAAAACATCGCCCTGACCACCATCCACCACGTCTTCCACGAAGAGCACAACTTCCAGGTCCGCAACATCCAGGAAGCCATCCTGGCCCAGGATATGCGCGCCGTGGCGCTGGGCGATACCACCCACACCATTGCCCATGACTGGCAGGTGGCCACTGACTTTATGGATGCTGACGGAAATTACCTGCTGGCCGATGGCGGCGACATCGCCTGGGACGACGGCAAGCTCTTCGACGCTGCCAAACTGACCGTCGAAATGGAATACCAGCACGCGGCGGTCGACCAGTACGCCCGCACGATCACCCCGGACATCGCCGAATTTGTCGGCTACAACTCTGGTGAAAACTCAACGGTGTCGCTGGAATACTCGCAGGCCGCCTTCCGCTTCGGTCACTCGACGATGCGTGAAACCATCGACATGCTCGACCCGAATGGCAGCATCACGGGCAAGGTCATGAGCGTGGCGCTCGAGCAGGCCTTCCTCAACCCGGCCCTGTTTGCCGAAAAGGGTGCAGCCTCGATTGCCCTGGGCCTGACCCATCAGCAGATGAACGAGATCGACGAATTGCTCACCCCGGCCATGAATACCGGCCTGCTGGGCCAGCCGCTCGACCTCGCGGCGATCAACATCGCCCGTGGCCGCGACATCGGCCTGCCGACCCTCAATGACTTCCGTGAAGCGATTGGCCTGACCCGTTACATCAGCTGGTCTGACTTCGGTGCCAACATGGTGCACCCGGAATCCCTGGCGAATTTCATCGCTGCCTACTCGCTGGATGGCGATGTTGCCAAGGCAGAAGCGATTCTCGGTCTGGAAAGCGGCGCAATTTTCGAAGGCGACCCGGAAGCCATGGGCATGACGGCCGAGTACGCCATCAACTTCCTGAGCGGAACGGATCTCGGCTACAACAAGATCGACACCTGGATCGGCGGCCTGGCTGAAGTCCATGTCATGGGCGGCCTGTTGGGCGAAACCTTCAATGCCGTGTTCGTCGATCAGATTTCCCGGCTGATGGACGGCGATCGCTTCTACTACCTCTATCGCCTGAACAACCTCAACATGGGCGACGAAATTGCCAACGCCCAGCTCAAGGACATCGTCGAGCGCAACACCGGCGTCGAGCACCTCAACGGCAGCATCTTTGCCTACGCCGATCAGTACATCGAGCTTGCCGCCAAGGTCGACGTTGATCTGAACAACGATACCGGCGACTACAAGGTCGATCACAAATACGGCCAAGTTCTCGAGGACCGTGCAACCAATGGCGACGCAGCTATCGGCGTGTATACGACCCGTGGCACCAGCACCGCCAGTAATGGCACGCTGATTACCATCGGCGGCGTCCAGTATCTGCGCGACATCCGCGCTGAAAACCTGACCTTGCCTAATGTTGGTGACGGCGTGGCACTGGACGGCATGCCGACCACCGGTGCCGATAGCAATGAAGTCCTGGTCGCCACCGACAACAAGGACCTCATCTACATGTGGGCGGGTGACGATACGGCCTATGGTGAAGCGGGCAACGACACCATCTACGGCGGTGGCGGCATTGACCGTCTGTACGGCGGTGACGGCGACGACACCATCTACGGCGGCGACAGCGGCGACCTCATCGATGGCGGCGCTGGTGATGACGTCCTCTGGGGCGAATCGAGCGGTACGGCTGCAGCCGGTCTCGACCAGGTCATCGGCGGAGAAGGCAACGACATCATCCACGGTGGTATCGGTATCGACAAGTTGTCCGGCGGTGCCGGTGACGACGTGATTTTCGGTGAAGGCGAGACCGATGCCTTCACCCACGGCGGCGACGGTAACGACTACCTCGATGGCGGCTCCGGTGGCGACTTGCTGTGGGGCGATGGCGGCGACGACATGATCGTCGGCGGCAATGACCAGGACATCGTGGCCGGTCTGAACGGTGACGACATCCTGCGTCCGGGCAATCCTTCATCCGCCATGGGCGTCGGCCCTGACGAAGTCATGGGCGGATCGGCCACGGATGACCTCGGCAACGATGCCATGGGTCACGGCTTCGACCTGGTCGACCTGAGCGATTACGCCGCGGCTCCAAGCGGCGCCACCGTCACCTTCTCGACCCAGCAGAACCCGGCCGGCGCCATTGATGTGGCCGCCCCCTTCGCCTGGGTCGGCATCGAAGGCGCCATTGGTTCGCGCAACAACGACACCCTCACGGCAGATGCCACCATCGCGGCGGCCCCGGTCGGTCTGCTCGACACCTGGACCGACGACAACTGGCTGATCGGCGGCAGCGGCAACGACATGCTGAGCGGCGGCCTGGGCAACGACGTCATCATCGGTGACGGCATCCGCCTCGACAGCCTGATCGGCACCTACAGCGGCACCTATACCAATGACTTCGACGGCGCCAGCCATCGCGCCTTCGGTCTGGCCAGCACGGCTGCCGAGCGTGTCATTGGCACCAACGGCCTGCTCGATGAGGTCGGCTTCGACAAGCATTTCACCAACCTGCTGCAATCCGACATGTACAAGAACCTGGAACTGGGTGGCAGCACCGTTGGCTTGCTCAATGGCGTGGCCGGGACGCGTACCGGTGACGGTGGCGTGGCCGGGACGTCTGACACGGTTGCTTTCTCGGGTAATCGCACGGATTACACCGTGACCAGCTTCGACTTCGTCACGGCCAACCAGGGCACGATTACGGCTTTCAAGGTGGTCGACAATCGTGATCCGCTCGCGGTCGATGCCAACGGCGAACTCATTCCCACCGATGGTACCGATGTCGTGGTCGGTGTTGAAAATTTCAAGTTCGCCAACGGTACCTTCAATGCGACCACCGTGCTCAATCAGGCGCCCGTCATCACCTCTCTGGGTGGTGCGGATGATGCAGCCCTGGCGCTGGCAGAGAACTCACTGGTAGTCACCACGGTGACGGCCACCGATGCCGATATTCCGGCCCAGCCCCTGAGCTTCTCGATAGCCGGCGGCGCCGACGCCGCCCTGTTCGCCATCGATGCGGCCGGTGTGCTCAGTTTCGTCAGCGCACCGAATTTCGAGGCTGCAGCCGATGTCGGTAGTGACAATGTCTATGATGTAATTGTCGAAGTCAGTGATGGTATCGCGGTCGACACTCAGGCGCTGGCGGTCACTATCTCGAATGTGAACGAAGCGGCTAGTGGTGGGCTCAATATCGCCACCTACACGCCGCGCCCGACCGGACCTGCCAATGCCGTTACCCTCACGGCCACCAACACCCTGGCCGATCCGGATCTGCCGGCGCAGGCTCCGACACAGCAGTGGCAGCAATCTGCCAACAACGGT
>ERZ1034361.451-NODE-451-length-26860-cov-4.214614_pt1 | contig 26860 bp, 27 predicted proteins | sample MGYA00520617_ERZ1034361 | MGnify/ENA primary metagenome ERZ1034361 (study PRJEB33736, sample SAMEA104284507) | Azolla filiculoides | biome: Urban; feature: Water surface; material: Ditch water | place: Netherlands | collected 2015-10-28 | depth 0-0.1 m ...
TTGCTTGATTCGCAATGAGATTTTCCTAGGTGAGGGGTGCTTAAATCTTGCTAAAAATGGCATTTTGAGATAATCTCAAAACTAATTAATTATAAATTTATTATTTGGCGGCTAACCCGCCTTTTCTTTTTTAAGAGCGCCAAAAGCGTTCCAATGAGTTTTAAGTAGAAACTACATGTCACATTTAATGAATACCTACGCCAGACAACCTGTTAGCTTTGTAAAAGGCGAAGGCGTCTGGTTATATGATGCTGAAGGCAATCGTTATTTGGATGCTTTGGCTGGCGTTGCGGTAAATGGTTTAGGTCATGCGCATCCCAAATTGGTTAAAGCGATTAGCGAACAAGCGGCTAAATTAATTCATGTATCCAATGTTTATCACATTAACGAGCAAGAGCAGCTTGCTGATAAGTTATGTGAAATTTCTCGCATGGATAAAGTATTTTTCTGTAATTCTGGTTGTGAGGCAAATGAGGCATCAATTAAATTGGCGCGTTTGTATGGTCATAACAAAGGGATTAAGAGTCCTGAAATTATCGTGATGGAAAAATCATTCCATGGTAGAACCTTAGCCACATTATCTGCCACTGGAAATCGAAAAACCCAGGCTGGTTTTGAACCCTTAGTGAGTGGTTTTGTGCGAGTGCCCTACGATGACGTTGAAGCAGTTAAACAAGTGGCGGCAAATAATCCGAATGTGGTGGCGATATTAGTTGAGCCTGTGCAAGGTGAGGGTGGTATTAATATCCCGCATGACGCAAAAGGCTATCTGGAGCAATTGCGTGCTATTTGTGATGCAAATGGCTGGCTTTTGATGGTAGATGAAGTGCAGACAGGTATCGGCAGAACTGGCACTTGGTTTGCTTTTCAGCATACCAACATCATGCCTGACGTGATGTCTCTTGCAAAAGGATTGGGTTCAGGCGTGCCTATTGGCGCTTGTGTCGCCAAAGGGATCGCTGCTGAGACTTTCACTTATGGTAAGCATGGATCAACTTTTGGTGGTAATCCGCTTGCCACAGCTGCAGGTATTGCAACATTAAAAACAATTGAAGATGATGATTTGCGTGCGCATGCTAAAGCCATGGGCGACGTCATTTGTGATGGCTTTAAAGCTGCTTTCGTGAATGAGCCTGGTGTTGTTGCTGTTAGAAATGCAGGCTTAATGATTGGCGTTGAGCTTGACCGTCCATGTGGCGACTTGGTCAAGCGCGCTTTGGCAGAAAAAGTATTGATTAACGTGACTGCCGACAAGGTGGTTCGTTTACTGCCGCCGCTCATCATTAATCAGGCTGAAGCTGAGCAATTAGTGGCTATTTTAGCCAAAGTAATTAAACAATTTTTAAGCGAATAATTTTTGTAATTAAAAAATCCAAATTTTTGGTAAACAACATGTCTATTAAACACTTTTTACAATTTAATGATTTATCGCGTGACGAACTCAATTATATATTTGAGCGTGCGTTATGGATTAAGGCCCAATTTAAAGCCTACCAACAGTATTGGCCTTTATCTGATCGTACTTTGGTGATGATTTTTGAAAAAGCCAGTACCCGAACACGTTTATCATTTGAAGCTGGCATGCAGCAATTGGGTGGCTCAGCTATTTACTTAAATACGCGTGATTCACAATTAGGACGTGGTGAGCCTGTGGAAGATGCTGCACAAGTCATCTCTCGTATGAGTGACATCGTGATGATTCGTACCTTTGAACAGGAAATCATTGAACGATTCGCGGCAAACTCACGTGTGCCAGTCATTAATGGATTAACCAACGAATATCATCCTTGCCAAATTTTGGCAGACATTCTTACTTTTATTGAGCACCGTGGTCCGATTCAAGGGAAGACGGTGGCATGGATTGGTGATTCCAATAACGTATGTAACACATGGTTGCAAGCTGCAGAAGTGTTAGATTTTAACGTCCATGTTTCCACGCCGCCAGGGTACGAAGTTGAGCCTGAACGCGCTAATTTATATGGCGACAGTCATTACGAAGAGTTCGCTGATCCGATGGAAGCGGCGCGCGATGCGGACTTGGTGACTACAGATGTTTGGACATCGATGGGCTTTGAAGCTGAAAACGAAGAGCGTATGCGTGACTTCGCTGATTGGCAGGTTGATGCTGACATGATGCGCGTTGCGAAGAGTGACGCACTTTTTATGCATTGCCTTCCAGCGCACCGAGGTGAAGAAGTTTCTGCGGATGTGATTGATGGTAAACACTCAGTTGTTTGGGATGAAGCTGAGAACAGACTGCATGTGCAAAAGGCGCTCATGGAGTACCTATTGCTTGGGCGTGTTAAGTAATTATACAAACAAAAATTTTGGGATCAGGAAAAAGAAGTAATGAGCGATATTAAAAAAGTAGTGTTGGCATATTCAGGCGGTCTTGATACTTCCGTCATCTTGAAATGGCTTCAAGATGAATATAAATGCGAAGTAGTGACATTTACTGCTGACTTGGGTCAGGGTGAAGAGTTGGAGCCTGCACGTGCTAAAGCCACCGCAGCTGGTGTTAAAGAGATTTACATCGATGATGTGCGTGAAGAGTTCGTGCGTGACTTTGTTTTTCCTATGTTCCGTGCAAATACCGTATATGAAGGCGAATATTTATTAGGCACTTCAATTGCGCGTCCGCTCATTGCGAAACGTTTAATTGAAATTGCGAATGAAACGGGTGCTGATGCTATCTCTCATGGCGCAACAGGTAAAGGTAACGACCAAGTACGTTTTGAATTAGGTGCTTATGCACTTAAACCTAATATTCATATTATCGCGCCATGGCGTGAGTGGGATTTGCTTTCACGTGAAAAGCTTTTAGCTTACGCAGAAAAACATGGCATTCCTGTTGAGATGAAACATAAGCAGGGTGGCAGTCCATATAGTATGGATGCAAACTTATTGCATATCTCTTATGAAGGTCGTCATTTAGAAAACCCAGCGGCTGAAGCTGAAGAAGATATGTGGCGTTGGACAGTTTCGCCAGAAAAAGCGCCTGATGCAGCTGAGTACTTGGATATTGAGTATGTGAATGGTGATCCTGTTGCTTTAAACGGTCAAAAAATGAAGGCGCATGAAATCTTGGCGCAATTGAACGCGGTTGGTGGTAAACACGGGATTGGCCGTTTAGATTTGGTTGAGAATCGTTACGTGGGCATGAAATCACGTGGCTGTTACGAAACGCCAGGCGGTACTATTTTATTGAAAGCGCACCGTGCGATTGAATCAATCACTTTAGATCGTGAAGTTGCGCATCTGAAAGATGATTTAATGCCACGTTACGCCAGCATGATTTACAACGGTTATTGGTGGAGCCCAGAGCGTTTAGCTTTGCAAACACTAATTGATCATACACAAAAAACGGTGAATGGTTGGGTGCGCTTGAAGTTGTACAAAGGCAATGTCATCGTGGCTGGACGTGACTCAAAAACAGACTCATTGTTCGATCCTAATATCGCAACTTTTGAAGATGATAAAGGCGCTTATGATCAAAAAGATGCAGCTGGATTTATTAAGTTGAATGCTTTGAGATTACGTATTGCTGCAAATTTACATCAGAAAAAACGTTAATTTATTAAATTAACAAAATAATATAACCCATTAAATTTAAGGAAATATCATGGCTCAATTTGATAATGTTAGCGTTAAGAAAAAAGCAAACGTTTATTTCGACGGTAAATGCGTTAGCCACACAGTTTTGTTTCCTAACGGTACTCGTAGCACGATTGGTGTGATTTTCCCGGGCACGCTGACATTTAACACAGCGGCACCAGAGTTAATGGAAATTAATTTGGGTGTTTGCAAAGTTCGTCTTGCTGGCGAAACAGAATGGAAGACTTATAGCGCAGGTGAAAAATTCACGGTGCCAGGTAACTCTTCATTTGATATTGAAGTGCTTGAAACACTCGATTACGTTTGTCATTTTGAATAATTAAGAGGTCGATATGCCATCTTTTGATATTACTTCTGAAGTTGATATGGTCGCGCTAAAAAATGCGATTGATGTTGTTGGTCGTAGCATTACTAACCGTTACGACTTTAAGGGTACAAGCGCTAACGTAGAGCTAAACGAAAAAGATAGTTTAATGACTTTGTTTGGCGATTCTGATTTTCAGTTAGATCAAATCAAAGACATTTTATTGCCAGCGATGGAAAAGAAAGAAGCGGATAGTGCTAAGCGCCTTGATCATCAAGATGTGCAGAAGATTTCAGGTAATAAAGTAAAGCAAGTCCTGAAGATTAAAGATGGCATTGATACTGAACTCGCAAAGAAGATTGTTAAGTTAATTAAAGACAGCGGCGTTAAGGTGCAGGCAAGCATTCAGGGCGATACTGTTCGTGTGGTTGGTGCTAAACGTGATGTTTTGCAAGATACGATTGCTCACGTTAAGAAATCGGTAACAGACTTCCCTTTGCAGTTTGGTAATTTTAGAGATTAATTTTTGATATTGTTAGAAGTTGAATGAGCGCAAAAACCCTTTACGATAAGTTGTTTGATTCACATGTGGTGACCGAAGAAAACGGCACTGCATTAATATATATCGACCGTCATTTGGTGCATGAAGTGACTAGTCCGCAGGCTTTTGAAGGTTTGCGTTTAGCTGGCCGTAAGCCATGGCGTAAAGACTCAATCGTGGCTACTGCAGATCACAATACGCCGACTAATGGCTGGGAAAAAGGCTTGGATGGTATTGCCGACCCTATTGCCCGCATTCAAATTGAAACATTAGATAGCAATATCAAGGAATTTGGTGCAAAAGCCTACTTCCCATTCATGGATAAAGGCCAAGGCATTGTTCACGTGATGGGCCCTGAGCAGGGTGCAACTTTACCTGGTATGACTGTCGTTTGTGGGGATTCTCACACCAGCACTCATGGCGCATTCGGCGCTTTGGCGCATGGCATTGGCACATCAGAAGTTGAGCATGTCATGGCAACTCAATGTCTAGTCCAAAAGAAATCTAAGGCGATGTTGGTGCGCGTTGATGGCAAGCTTGGCCGTGGCGTGACAGCTAAAGATATTGCATTAGCCATTATCGGTAAGATTGGAACAGCAGGTGGTACAGGCTATGCCATAGAGTTTGGCGGTAGTGCAATCCGTGCGTTGAGCATGGAAGGGCGTATGACGCTATGTAATATGGCGATTGAAGCGGGCGCTCGTGCTGGTATGGTGGCCGTTGATGATACGACGATTGATTACATTAAAGGTAGGCCTTATGCGCCTAAAACTGATCAATGGGATGCTGCGGTTAACTACTGGCGTACTTTGGTGAGTGATGACGGTGCAAAATTTGATTCGACGGTGACCTTGCAAGTTGAACAGATTCAGCCACAAGTGACTTGGGGGACATCTCCTGAGATGGTTGTTGGTATTGATGGTGTTGTACCTGACCCAGCTAAAGAAGTCGATGCAACTAAACGCGGCAGTATGGAGCGTGCATTGCAATACATGGATTTAAAAGCCAATACGCCGATGAGCGATATTACAATCGATAAAGTGTTTATCGGTTCTTGTACTAATTCTCGTATTGAAGATTTACGCGCAGCAGCACTTGTGGCTAAAGGCAAAAAAGTAGCAGCGAATGTTAAGTTGGCATTGGTTGTTCCAGGCTCAGGCTTAGTTAAAGCGCAAGCGGAAGCAGAAGGCTTGGATAAGATATTTAAAGAAGCGGGTTTTGAATGGCGTGAGCCAGGATGCTCTATGTGTTTGGCAATGAACGCTGATCGTTTGTTGCCAGGCGAGCGTTGTGCATCAACTTCTAACCGTAACTTTGAAGGTAGGCAAGGTCAAGGTGGGCGTACTCACTTAGTGAGTCCTGAAATGGCAGCAGCAGCGGCTGTTGCAGGCCATTTTGTTGATGTGCGTTCATTATAAGGGCTAAGAAGATGCAAGCATTTAATACTTTGAATGGCTTAGTTGTTCCGCTTGATAGAGCGAACGTAGATACTGATGCAATCATTCCTAAACAGTTTTTAAAATCGATTAAACGTAGTGGCTTTGGACCAAATGCATTCGATGAATGGCGTTATTTGGATCATGGCGAACCAGGGATGGACAATAGTAAACGTCAGGTAAATCCTGATTTTGTCTTGAATAAATCTCGATACCAAGGTGCTTCTGTTTTACTGGCACGTGAGAATTTTGGTTGTGGTTCCAGTCGTGAACATGCGCCATGGGCGCTTGAGGATTACGGCTTCCGCGTGATTATTGCCCCTAGCTTCGCCGATATTTTCTTTAATAACTGTTTTAAAAACGGTATGTTGCCCATCGTTTTGGATGCTGCGAGTGTTGATCATTTATTCAAGGAATGTGAAGCAACAGAAGGCTATCAATTAAAGATTGCTTTGGAAGAGCAAACAATTACAACACCTAGTGGCCAAGTATTTAAATTTGATGTGGATGCTTTCCGTAAGCATTGTTTATTGAATGGTTTAGACGACATCGGCTTAACGATGCAGCACCAAGATAAAATCAAAGCTTTTGAAGCGCAGCATCAAAAAGCTCAGCCATGGTTATTTAATTAAAAATTAGTGAAATTAGGAAAAAGCAGATGAAGATTGCAGTATTGCCAGGTGATGGCATTGGTCCAGAAATTGTTGCACAGGCTGTTAAAGTATTAAACGCTTTAAACATTGGCTTGGAAATGCAAGAAGCACCAATTGGTGGTGCTGGTTATGAAGCAGCTGGTGATCCATTGCCTGCAGAAACACTGAAATTGGCAAAAGAAGCGGATGCTGTTTTGTTGGGTGCTGTGGGCGATTGGAAATACGATGCTTTGCCTCGTGATATGCGTCCTGAGCGTGGTTTGTTACGCATTCGTAAAGAACTTAATTTGTTTGCCAATTTACGGCCAGCCTTGCTTTATCCAGAACTCGCTTCAGCATCAACATTAAAGCCAGAAGTGGTTGCTGGTTTAGATATTATGATTGTGCGTGAATTAACAGGTGATATTTACTTCGGTCAGCCACGTGGGATTTCAACCTTGCCTAACGGTGAGCGTGAGGGTATCAATACCATGCGTTATTCAGAATCTGAAATTCGCCGTATTGGCCATGTTGCTTTCAGTATTGCGATGAAGCGTAATAAAAAAGTATGTTCAGTGGATAAAGCAAACGTGCTTGAGACAACTGAACTATGGCGTCAAATTATGATTGAAATCTCTAAGGAGTATCCAGAGGTTGAGTTGAGTCATATGTATGTTGATAACGCAGCAATGCAGTTAATTCGTGCGCCTAAACAGTTTGATGTCATGGTGACAGGTAATATTTTTGGTGACATTTTGTCAGATGAAGCTTCTATGTTGACTGGTTCTATCGGCATGCTGCCTTCAGCATCTCTTGATGCTAACAACAAAGGCATGTACGAGCCTAGCCATGGCTCAGCACCTGATATTGCGAATCAAGACATTGCTAATCCATTAGCAACGATTCTTTCAGCCGCCATGATGCTTCGTTATAGCTTTAATGATGAAGCGAATGCACTACGTATTGAAGATGCCGTGAAGAAAGCCTTAGCGCAAGGTTACCGTACCGCAGATATTTACACTGAAGGTACTAAGAAAGTTAAATGTAGTGAAATGGGCGATGCAGTTGTTGCAGCCTTATAGGAAAAAAACATGTTAAAAGTTGGTTTTATTGGTTGGCGCGGTATGGTGGGCTCAGTGCTCATGCAACGTATGTTGGAAGAGAATGATTTTTCACGTATCGAACCACAGTTTTTTACTACATCACAAGTAGGTGGTGCGGGTCCTAAAGTGGGCAAAGATACTCCTGCGTTAAAAGATGCAAAAAACATTGATGAACTAAAACGCATGGATGTAATTGTCTCTTGCCAAGGCGGTGACTATACAACCGAAGTTTTTCCAAAGTTACGCGCAGAAGGTTGGCAAGGACATTGGATTGATGCAGCTTCTACATTACGCATGGAAAAAGATGCGGTCATTATTCTTGATCCGGTCAATATGCATGTGATTAAAGATGCGATGCATACGGGTGGTAAAAACTGGGTAGGTGGTAACTGTACTGTTTCATTGATGTTGATGGCGCTTAATGGCCTATTTAAGGCTAACCTGGTTGAGTGGGCGACTTCCATGACTTACCAAGCTGCATCAGGTGCTGGTGCACAAAACATGCGTGAGTTACTCAAGCAAATGGGCTCAGCTAATCAATCAGTTTCCAACTTGCTTGCAGATCCTGCATCAGCAATTCTAGATATTGACCGTACCGTAGCCGCAATGTTGCGTGACGACACATTTCCAACTTCGCACTTTGGTGCGCCTTTGGCAGGTAGTTTAATTCCTTGGATCGATAAAGACCTAGGTAATGGCCAAAGTAAGGAAGAGTGGAAGGGTGGTGCTGAGACTAATAAGATTTTAGGTACAGAAAACGATCCTATCGTGATTGATGGTCTATGTGTACGTATTGGTGCAATGCGCTGTCACTCACAAGCCTTGACTATCAAGCTTAAAAAAGATGTGCCACTAGATGAAATCATCGATATGTTGGCAAAGGCTAACCAATGGGCGCAAGTAATTCCAAATGAGCGTGATATCACAGTAAAATCTCTCACACCTGCAGCCGTCACTGGGACGCTGAACACACCGGTTGGCCGCTTACGTAAAATGGGCATGGGTGGTGAGTATCTGTCAGCATTTACAGTGGGTGATCAGTTACTTTGGGGTGCCGCGGAGCCATTAAGGCGTATGCTAAATATATTGGTTGAAGCTTAATTGCTTAAACTTAAAGTTTTAAAGGACTGTTTTTGTATCAACGTTTAAAACAATGGCTATTGATAGTAAGCATGTTAAGCATGCCATTGGTTCTGCACGCCGCAGAGCTTGGCAAGTTGCACGTGATTTCTGCAATCGGTCAGCCTTTAAACGCTGAGATCGAATTAATTGATATCGCTGAGGGTGAGTTTGATACTTTGTCTGCTGTGGTTGCAGGTGATCAAGCTTATGCTTCACTTAACTTAAGCAAACCAAGCTTTTACGATCAAATTGTTATTCAAGCAGCAAAAAACCTAAATGGCTTACCTGTTTTAGTACTTAGTAGCTCACAGTCTATTGATGAGTCTTTCCTGAATATACTGATTCAATTAAGTGGTTCGCATACTCAGATTGTGCGTGAATATGCCTTATTGCTCGATCATCCTATTCCAGCAGAACAAGAGGTAGCATCTCCGTCTGTAGATTTGCCTCAGCCAATTGTTCAAGAGAATAAAAATGAGAACGTAAGCCCAGCTCAGGATTATTACCAAGTTTCTAAGGGTGAAAGTCTAGTTGCCATTGCTCAAAAAGCAGGTTATGAGGCTGATTTAAATAAAGCTATTCTTGCTTTATTTAAAGCTAACCCACACGCTTTTAACGCTAAAAATATTAATGGCTTAAGGCAAGGAACAAAACTACACATGCCATCAGAGGCTGAGGTGATGGCAATTGACGCGGCTAAAGCCTATCAGTTTGTTGTAGATCAAAATGCAAATTGGGAAACTTATCAAGCGAAGCTTGCTAAGCTAGCGCTTGATAAAGCAGCGGTCGACAATGAGTCACATCAACAATCAAGCGCAGGTAAATTAAGCTCTGAAAATAAAGCAACCGAGAGCAAGGCAATTGCTGTGGTTGATGCTGGCAAAGATGTCGTCAAGCTTTCTAAGGCTGTTGTTGGCTCTCAAGATCAAAGTGTACAAGACCGTTTAAATGCATTGCAGGATGAAATAGCAGCGCATGAAAGTAGCATTCAAGAATCAAATAAAAAGACGCAGGCATTAGAAAAACAAATATTGGAAATGCAGCATTTGTTGTTAATTAAGAATCAAACGATTAAGCAATTACAACAAACCCCTGGCGCATTTGTTTCAGTGGGAACGGAACAGGCTAATGATTCATGGAAAACAAAAATTCGTGCAAAAATGCTTTGGGTCGCCTTGTTTTTAGTGGCTTTAGTTCTTGCTGCAATGACTTATTTGAGGGTAAAACAAAAGCGTGAACATCAACGCTTGTATCAATCATTAGAAGACTTTAATCGTTTGAATGCTTCTTTGTCAGCGCGACCAGCTGCAGCTGATAAGTCGGTTGTGGATCAAGCGGAGCCTTCTGATGATATTGCAAGTATCAAGACATTAGATTTAATTAAAAGTATTGATTTTGATTTGTCTAAATCAGCCCCTGTTCAAGATGGGTCTAAAGCGATTGTTACTGAGCTTAATTTGGCGGATATCAATCTTGATTTTAATCCCAAGCCTGTTGAACAAAAGCCTGTTGCTAAAAAAACACCTGCTAAAAAGGTTGTTGCTAAAGCGTCCCCAAGATCTGATATCGATATGCAGTTGGATTTGGCGGCGACTTATATTGATATGGGTGATAAGAAACGTGCTCGTAAGTTGTTGCAAGAAGTCGTTCAGGAAGGCCTTGAGGAGCAGAAAAAGCGTGCCCAAGAAATATTAACAAGGCTTGCTTAATGAGCGGTTTAAATTATTTAGCCGGGCCTGCGTGTCCGGCTTTTTATTAGGTGTAGGTTTTGCGCTTTCATCCGGTCACTAAGATTCTTGGTTTAATACTCATTGCTATTGGTGTTTATCAATTAAGCCCAATACATATGGTCTTGTTAGCACTGTGCTTGCTTGCTGCAATGCTTTTGCATAGCGTCAAGCAGTGGTTTCCTATGCTTAAGCGCATGCGTTGGTTGTTTCTTTCTATGTTTTTAATTTATGCATTTAATACCCCAGGCGAGTTTGTTCGAGATTGGCCTCTAAGTGGTTGGGTAGATTGGTCTCCTACGTATGAAGGTCTGCAAGCAGGTGGTTTACAGCTTGTTCGTTTAATGATGATGTTGGCTGGTGTTGCATTAATGATGGCAACCACCCCGATTCCTTCTATGATTGAAGGCTTTTATGTTTTATTGAAGCCCTTGCAATACATTGGAATGAATCCTGAACGTTTTGCGGCGAGGTTATGTTTGACATTGCATTACATTGAGTTGAATAACTTACAACGAGATCGTCAGTCAGCTTCGCATTCAAATTGGCAGCAGTTTTTGAATATGGATCTTGATAAGATTACCTCATCGAATTTAAAAGTGATTACCTTGGAAAACCACCGATTAAGCTACTTAGATTACGTGGCATTGTTTGTGATGTGTGCTTTGTTGATTTGGAAATGGCAAGCCTAAGATGAGAATTGCGTTAGGGATTGAATATGACGGCAGTCATTTTTGTGGATGGCAAACGCAATCTACTGGCTGCGGCGTTCAAGATAGGCTAGAGCGTGCGCTCTCGCAATTGGCGCAACATAAAGTTTCTATTGTTGCAGCAGGGCGTACTGATACAGGCGTTCATGCGCTATCTCAAGTGGTTCATTTCGATACGGAAACAGATCGGCCGGATAGCGCTTGGGTGAGAGGGGTTAACGCTCATCTACCACCTTTTGTAAGGGTTGTGTGGGCACAACCAGTTAACGATGAGTTCCATGCTAGATTCTCAGCCCGAGGCCGTCATTATCAATTCCTATTATTTAATCATGCCGTAGCGCCTGCGGTGATGTCTGGCAAGTCCAGTTGGTTTCATTTGCCATTGGATATTGAGAAAATGGCGGAGGCTGCTCAATATTTGGAAGGTGAGCACGATTTTAGTGCTTTTCGGGCAGCTGAATGTCAAGCAAAGTCACCGATAAGAAACTTATACCGAGCAAGTATAGTCAAGCATAGTGATTATCTGGTGTTTGATTTTTCAGGTAATGCTTTTTTGCATCATCAAGTACGAAATATGGTGGGAGCATTGGTTTATGTAGGTAAGGGCAGTTATTCGCCTGACTTTATTAAAACCTTGCTGGCATCTAAAGATAGAACAAAATCGCCGCCGACATTCTCTCCCGACGGGCTGTATTTAACTGGCGTTGATTATGAGGATTCTTGGGGCTTGCCGCCAACTAGACGGTATTTAAATTTTTTAGCTTAAGTGAATAAAAACGTAACTAAGCTGTGACAGCTTAAGGGCTTTCAGTTACGCTATTGTCTTTAGATGGATGGTTTATTTGTGCGTACACGAGTGAAAATTTGCGGGATTACCCGAGTTGAAGATGCGCTGATTGCTGTTGCTCAGGGTGCTGATGCAATCGGCTTGGTGTTTTATCCCCCGAGCCCACGTTATGTCACGCCAGTGCAAGCTGCAGAGATCGTGAATGCGCTACCTGCTTTTGTTACGGTGGTTGCACTATTTGTGGATGCGAGTAGAGCTGATGTTGAAGCCGTGTTATCTCAGGTTAATATTGATTTAATCCAGTTTCATGGCCAAGAATCGGCAGATGAATGTCGTCAATATGGTAAGTCATATATGAAGGCAATTCGCGTCAAAGGTGACACAAATTTGGTACAATATGAGGCTGAGTATTCAGATGCTAAAGCCTTGCTATTAGACGCTTACGCAGAAGGTGTGCCGGGTGGAACAGGGCAAGTGTTTGATTGGACTATCATTCCTAAAAATCTTAGCAAGCCTATTGTATTGGCCGGCGGCTTAGATGCGGGAAATGTGGAGCAAGCGATTCGCCAGGTTAAGCCATACGCTGTAGATGTCAGCGGTGGAGTGGAGTTTAAAAAAGGGATTAAAGATGCAGCTAAAATAGCTGCATTCATGCGAGGAGTAAGTAATGCAATTGTATGATATGCCGGATGAACGTGGTCACTTTGGTCCTTATGGCGGTATTTTCGTCGCAGAGACTTTGGTTGAAGCGCTTGAAGAATTACGCGTCATGTATGAAAAGTATCGTTATGACGAAGAGTTTTTGGCTGAGTTTGCACACGATCTTAAACATTTCGTCGGTCGCCCAAGCCCAATCTATCATGCAAAACGTTGGTCAGATAAAGTAGGTGGCGCTCAGATTTACTTGAAACGTGAAGATCTTAACCATACTGGCGCTCACAAGGTCAATAACACCGTTGGTCAGGCGCTGCTCGCTAAGCGCATGGGTAAGCCTCGAGTGATTGCTGAAACGGGAGCCGGACAGCACGGTGTTGCAACAGCAACCATTGCAGCACGTTTGGGTCTTGAATGTGTTGTTTATATGGGTTCTGAAGACGTCAAGCGTCAAGCGCCTAACGTTTATCGTATGAAGTTATTAGGTGCAACCGTTGTGCCTGTGGAAAGTGGCTCTAAAACGCTTAAAGATGCGCTTAATGAAGCCATGCGTGATTGGGTGACTAACATTGAAAACACTTTCTACATTATTGGTACTGTGGCTGGTCCGCATCCTTATCCAATGATGGTGCGCGATTTCCAAGCGGTGATTGGCGTTGAAGCTAAAATCCAAATGAAAGAAATCGTGGGTCGTCAACCAGATGCAGTGATTGCATGTGTGGGTGGTGGTTCAAATGCAATGGGTATTTTTTACCCATACATCAACGAAGAAAATGTACGTTTGATTGGTGTTGAAGCTGCAGGTCATGGCTTAGAAACAGGTAAGCATGCTGCGCCATTAACAGCCAATAGCGCGGTTGGTGTATTGCACGGCAACCGTACTTACTTAATGCAAGATGAAGATGGTCAAATTATCGAAACGCATTCGATTTCTGCAGGTTTGGATTATCCAGGTGTAGGTCCTGAACATGCTTGGTTGAAAGATACTAAACGTGCTGAATATGTTGCGATTACTGATGATGAAGCCATGGCTGCTTTCCATGGTTTGTGTCTTACTGAAGGCATTATTCCAGCTTTGGAATCAAGTCATGCCTTGGCTTATGCTGAAAAGCTCGCAAAAACAATGAGTAAAGATAAAATCTTGCTTGTTAATCTCTCAGGTCGCGGTGATAAAGATATGAATACCGTTGCTCAACTTTCTGGAATTACGCTCTAATTTATGTCACGCATTCAAACTACTTTTGAAAATCTCAAACAATCAGGCAAAAAAGCCTTAATCCCATTTATTACGGCGGGTGATCCTCATCCTGACAAAACCGTTGAAATGTTGCATTCGCTTGTTAAAGCCGGCGCTGATTTAATTGAGTTGGGCGTACCATTTTCAGATCCAATGGCAGATGGCCCAGTGATTCAGCGCGCCAGTGAGCGTGCTTTGGTTCATAAGGTTGGCTTGCGTAAAGTGTTGGCGCTAGTAAAAGAGTTTCGTCAGCAAGACCCTAAAACTCCGATTGTGTTGATGGGTTACGCTAATCCTATTGAAGCAATGGGTGTTGAAAAATTTGCTGATGCTGCTAAAGATGCTGGCATTGACGGCGTATTGACGGTGGATTATCCACCTGAAGAATCTATTGAATTTAATGCGATGTTAAAAGCCCGTGATATTGACCCTGTGTTCTTGTTATCACCTACAACAGAAGCTTCTCGCGTAGATGTCATTGTTAATCAAGCGAGTGGTTTTGTTTACTATGTTTCACTTAAGGGTGTGACAGGTTCAAAGAATCTAGATATTGATGAAGTTGCTGGTCGTGTTGCTGAGATTCGTACACTGACAACATTGCCTATTGGTGTAGGTTTTGGTGTGCGCGATGCTGCAACAGCTAAAGCCGTTGCAAAAATTGCTGATGCTGTTGTTGTTGGAAGTCGCATGGTACAAACTGTAGAGAGCTCTACTACTGATAACGTAGTCGCAAATTTAGCCGCGCTGACTGCAGAGCTACGTCAAGCAATTGATAGTCATTAATTCTGATATTTTCAGAAAAATAAGGAATACATTATGAGTTGGTTAAAAAAGATTCTTCCACCAAAAATCAAACGTGTGATTGGGCCAAGCAAAAAGAATGTGCCTGAAGGCTTATGGAGTAAGTGTCCTAAATGTGACTCAGTTCTTTATCGTACAGATTTAGAAGCAAACGCAGAAGTTTGTCCTAAGTGTGAATATCACAACCGTATTTCGGCAAGAGAAAGATTGGATTTTCTTTTGGATGAAAAAGGTCGCAAAGAAATTGGTGCTGACGTTCAACCAGTTGACCCATTGAAATTTAAAGATACTAAAAAATACGCTGACCGTATTAAAGCTTCACAAAAAGAAGTGGGTGAAACAGATGCGCTAATCGTGATGAAAGGCAGCATTAAGAACGTTCCGGTAGTTGCTGCATCTTTTGAATTTAAATTCATGGGCGGTTCTATGGGTTCTGTTGTTGGCGAGCGTTTTGTTCGCGGCGTTCAAGAGGCTATTAAGACTAAATCTGCTTTTATTTGTATCTCTGCAAGCGGTGGTGCACGTATGCAAGAAGGTCTTTTCTCTCTCATGCAAATGGCAAAAACCAGTGCTGCCCTTACTAAATTAAGTGAAGCTGGCTTACCCTATATTTCTGTATTAACTGACCCAACCATGGGTGGTGTGTCAGCAAGTTTTGCGATGTTGGGCGACATTATTGTGGCTGAGCCTCAAGCTTTGATTGGCTTTGCTGGTCCACGAGTGATTGAGCAAACAGTGCGTGAAACTCTACCTGATGGTTTCCAACGTGCTGAGTTCTTAGTTGATCATGGTGCTGTTGATATCATTATCGATAGACGCCAAATGCGCGATAAATTGTCAGTATTAATTGCAGGTTTAATGAAGCTGCCTGTTGCTGCATAAGTGTGATGGGCGCAAGCCCATCACCTATTACTTTTAGTTCTTTATTCATCTACACAGGGTTTTACTTCTACACGTGTCCCCAATTGAGCAAATGCCAACCAACCTCGCGGCTTGGCTAGATTACATTGAGGCTTTACACCCTAAGTCCATCGCTATGGGTTTAGATCGTGTGAACGAAGTAAAGCAGAGATTAAATCTAAATCCTCAATTTCCTATTTTGATTGTTGCCGGAACCAACGGCAAAGGCTCAACTTGTGCCATGCTTGAGCATATTTATAGCGCAGCTGGTTATCGAGTTGGTACTTATTCCTCTCCACATTTATTGCGATATAACGAGCGTGTTCGCTTAAATTCTCAAGAAGTAAGTGATGAGGATTTAGTGAAGGCTTTTGTTGCGGTTGAGCAAGCACGTCAAGATACTGAACTGACCTATTTTGAGTATGGAACCTTAGCCGCAGTTTGGCATTTCATGCAAAAACAAGTGGATGTCGCGATATTGGAAGTAGGTTTAGGCGGTCGTTTAGATGCTGTTAATGTATTTGAGGCTGATTGCACTGTAGTCACCAGTATAGACCTTGATCACATGGAATTTCTTGGAAATACACGTGAATGCATTGGAGCAGAAAAAGCGGGTATTTTTAGGACTAACATTCCTGCGATATGTGGAGATGAAAATCCACCACATTCCATCATTGAATATGCCAATAAGATAGGTGCGCCACTTAAGCTGATAGGCCGAGATTTCAAGGTGGAGCCTGATGCAACGTCTTGGACATATCGTGCATCGCAATATTCGATTGAGCGCATCCCAATGCCAGCTTTAATTGGTGATTTCCAACTCAATAATGCGGCTTGTGTTTTAACTGCTATTCAATCACTTCAACATTTATTGTCTGTTCAAGTTGATGCCATTGAAACAGGTCTAAAAACAGTCAAGCTTGCTGGTCGTTTTCAATCGTGGTCTAACAATCCAGATATTATCTTGGATGTTGCGCATAACCCACATGCAGCAAAATCGTTAGCAATTAATCTTAAACAGTCACGCCATCAAGGTAAGACCATTGCGGTCTTTGCGATGTTGGCTGATAAAGATATTACAGGGGTGATACAAGCACTCTCTGGGGAAATCGATGCTTGGTATGTGGCGACGATTGATAATGTCAGGGGTTCAAGTGCATCCAGCCTTTCTAAATTGATTGTTGATACGCTACCGAGTGCTGAAATAAAAATATTCAATCAAGTCGTCGATGCCTTTCATCAAGCCTGTATTGATGCCAATGAAAATGATAGAATTATCACATTAGGCTCATTCTTCACGGTGGCTGAAGTCATGCAAGATTTGCAAACTAAAAAAACAAAATAGGGTGATAAACAATGGCGCAAGATAAGTTGCAATCACAAGACGAACAAGAGATTCAGTTCAAAAAACGTGCAAGAAGACGTTTAGTTGGATCAATTGCCTTGGTTTTATTCATGATTGTTGCGCTACCAATGGTGCTTGAAGATCGAAGCGCCCAAACACCTAAAACACCTGTCGCGATTTCTATTCCTAGCCAAGACGGCGAAGCTTTTGTGCCTAAAGCTGAGCCTGTTGCACCTGCGCCTGAGCCACAAGCTCAGCCGGAGCCAGTTCAGGTGGCGCCGGAGCCAGTGGTTACCGCACCAGAGCCAGCACCTGTTGTTGAAGAAAAGCCTAAGCAAGAAGCTGAAGCTAAACCAGCTAAGGTTGAAGCCAAACCGGAGCCAGTAAAAGCACCTAAAAAAGAAGAGAAGAAGCCAATTCCTGAAAAAGTAAGCGGTAATTACTTTATTCAAATTGGCGTGTTTTCAGATCCTGAAAAAGTAAAGCAAATGCAAGCTAAGTTAAGCGGTGCTGGCTTAAAATCTAACGTTGATTTGATTGATACACCAAAAGGGCAGAAGTCACGTTTAAGAGCTGGCCCTTACAGCAATAAGAGTGATGCTGAAGATAAGCTTGCTAAAGTAAAATCTTTGGGTTACTCAGATGCGCGAGTCGGTAGTAATTAATGACCATTTTTGACTACATTGTTTTAACAATTCTCGGTCTTTCGATTCTGATTGGCGTCATGCGCGGTTTATTGCGTGAAGTTTTATCTATTGCCGGTTGGGTCGCTGCGTTCTTGGTGGCTAAATTCTATACAGCCCAATTATCACCATTACTACCTCAGGCAATTTCTTCTGATTCCTTGCGCTACATGGCCGCTTTTATCGTTTTGTTTTTATCCACTTTAATCATTACCAGTCTATTAGCAATTGCACTGTCTCAAGTATTTAAGGCAACAGGCTTGGGTTGGATTGATCGTATTTTTGGTGCGGTGTTTGGTGTTGCACGTGGCCTAATGATTGTTGGTGTATTTGTCATGTTGAGTGGATTAACCGAGTTCCCTAAAAAATCTAGTTGGAGTGCTGCAATGTTTAGCGCACCTTTAGAAGCAATGGTGATGAGTGCTCGACCTTGGATGCCACCAGTTATAGCTGAGCATATTAAGTACGAATAAGCAGCACAGGATTAAAGTGTGCAGTATTAGTTTTTTTAGAATGTAAGTTTTTTAAAAGGCCTTAAAAATAATGTGTGGAATTATCGGTATTGTCGGTAAAAACCCTGTTAACCAATTGTTGTACGATGGTTTGCTTGTATTGCAACATCGCGGTCAGGATGCGGCAGGGATAGTCACCTGTAATGGCAATACCTTTTACATGCATAAAAATAATGGCTTGGTGCAGGACGTATTTCAAACGCGTCATATGCGTAGCTTGCAAGGTAATGCAGGTATCGCTCATGTGCGATATCCAACTGCAGGCTCATCGTCAGCAGCGGAAGCACAACCTTTCTATGTAAATTCTCCTTTTGGTATCGTGCTTGGACATAACGGCAACTTAACCAACTCTGCACAGTTGAAACAAGAAATGTTCCGCCAAGATCTACGTCATATCAACACCAATTCAGATTCTGAAGTATTGTTGAATGTATTGGCCCATGAAATTGAGCAAACAGCAAAAAGTGCAGTACTCAATTCAGACATGATTTTTGATGCAGTTGCTGGCGTTCATCGTCGTGTAAAAGGCGCTTATGCAGTTGTTGCGATGGTAGCGAACTTTGGTTTAATTGCTTTCCGTGATCCAAACGGTATTCGTCCTTTGGTGATCGGTAAAGCACAAACTGAAAAGGGCGTGGAGTATATCGTTGCTTCTGAAAGTGTGGCGCTTGATGTGCTTGGTTTCACTTTAGTGCGAGATGTAGAACCTGGTGAGGCTGTGTTCATTGATATGGATGGTAACTTCTCATCACGTCAATGTGCGCCGAATGCTAAGCTTAATCCGTGTATCTTTGAATATGTGTATTTGGCACGCCCAGACTCACTCATCGATAACGTGTCTGTTTATCAAACGCGTTTACACATGGGCGAGAGTCTTGCTGAAAAGATTAAACGTGAGTGGAGTCATCTACAAATCGATGTCGTGATTCCAATTCCAGATACCAGCCGTCCAAGTGCTGTTCAATTAGCTAATGCGCTGAATCTGACTTATCGTGAAGGCTTCATTAAGAATCGCTATATCGGCCGTACTTTCATTATGCCTGGCCAAGCGCTACGTAAAAAATCTGTGCGCCAAAAGCTCAATCCAATTGGCATGGAATTTAAAGGTAAAAACGTATTGTTAGTGGATGATTCTATTGTTCGCGGTACAACTTCACAGCAAATCGTACAGATGGCGCGTGATGCAGGTGCGAATAAAGTGTTCTTTGCTTCTGCGGCACCACCAGTTCGCTTCCCTAACGTTTACGGTATTGATATGCCTAGCCGTGATGAATTACTTGCAACAGGCCGTACTGATGAAGAGATTTGTAAAGAAATTGGTGCAGATGCGCTGATTTATCAAGATCTTGATGATTTGGTGAAAGCCGTTCAATTAAGCAATCCTAAAATTGAAGTATTCGATTGCTCATGTTTTGATGGTAAATACGTGACGGGTGATATTGATGAAGCGTATTTAACCGCGATCGAGTCTGCACGTGGTGATGTTCAGCAAGCGAAGCGTCCTGCCAATTCCATTACCCAAATGGATTTGAATTTAGTGAATGCTAAAGAGCACGAGGAAGAGGCTAGTTAAACCATTTCCTCCTGCCAGCTTGACGATAGCAAGCTTGAGGGATAACATGGTTATGCGCTGATTTGAGTTGCTGAAAAGCATAGCTCAGCTTGCGGGCGCTAAATAAATTCAGCTAAAGCGAGTGCTAGTAAAGCAAACCCGTTTTAGCCTAATCGCAAAACGGGTTTTTTTATGTCTCAGATGAGGCAAGCAAAGGTAATAAGATGGCAACAGATATCGATTTAAATGGCTTTGATGAAAGTGCATGGCACCCTGAAACTTTAGGTGTGCGTGCGGGTAACCAAATGACAGAATTTGGTGAAAACTCAGAGGCATTATTCCTGAACTCAAGTTTCCGCTTTAAAAGCGCAGCGCAAGCAGCTGCACGCTTTGGTGGCACCGAGCCTGGGAATATCTATTCTCGCTTCACCAATCCAACTGTAAGCATGTTTCAAGACAAGCTGGCTGCTTTAGAAGGCGCTGAGCAATGTGTTGCAACATCAAGTGGCATGTCTGCTATTTTGGCTTGCGTGATGGGTCTATGTAGCGCTGGCGATCATATCGTTGCTTCACGTAGTATTTTCGGTACCAGCGTTCAGCTTTTCAGCAACATTCTAAAGCGCTGGGGCTTAGAAGTAACTTTTGTATCGCTAACGGATGTGAGTGCTTGGCAGGGTGCGATTACGCCAAAAACAAAACTATTTTTTGTTGAAACGCCGTCTAATCCTTTGACTGAAGTGTGTGATATTCCAGCCTTGGCTAAAGTGGCGCACCAGGCGGGTGCTTTATTGGTGGTAGATAATTGTTTCTGCACGCCGGCGATTCAACGTCCATTAGCTTTGGGTGCGGATATTATTATTCATTCTGCGACTAAATATATCGATGGCCAAGGTCGTTGCTTAGGTGGTGCAGTATTAGGGTCTAAAGTGCATATGGAGCCTGTTTATGGATTCTTGCGTACTGCAGGCGTCACCATGAGTGCTTTTAATGCTTGGGTGTTCCTAAAGGGCCTTGAGACATTGTTTATTCGGATGGAAGCGCACGCTAAAAATGCTTTAGCCTTAGCAACTTGGTTAGAAGCGCAGCCACAAGTGGCACGTGTTTATTACCCAGGGCTAAAATCACATCCGCAGCATGCGCTAGCAATGAAGCAGCAATCGAGTGGCGGTGGCATTGTTACTTTTGAAGTCAAACCACAAGCAGGTCAGACTGAACAAGAGGCAGCTTGGGCATTGATTGATGCGACTAAGTTAATTTCTATTACGGCTAACTTGGGCGATGCTAAGAGTACGATTACGCATCCAGCAACAACAACGCATAGCCGTGTCACGCCTGAAGCCCGTGCAGCGGCAGGTATTGTTGATGGCTTGGTGCGAATTGCTGTTGGCTTAGAACATATTGAAGATTTAAAAGCTGACTTAGCGCTGCTAACAAAGTAGCTTAGTGATTGCGGTAATAAAAAAGGGGCTATTAGCCCCTTTTTTATTTGTAACACGTCTTTCTTACTTTTGTTATCTCAATGTACGTTTATCTCAATGTGCGGCCAAACATTTGTAAGGCTAATTGATAGCCTGTGGCAGCTAATTGCGGGTCATAACGTTCGCCCTCGTCACGCATGAAAGCGTGTTGGCCGTTGAATTCATGCCATGTGAATTTAAGGTCAGTTGCATTGAGTTTGTTGTAAACATCTACGCGGCCAGCGGTTGGAATGTGTGGGTCTTGTTTACCCCAAATCATCAGTAGTTCACCTTTGATTTTGTCTAAATTTTCCATGCTGTGTTGACCAGGTTTATTTGGAATCACTTGTGTATGTAGGTCAGTTGCATAGAAGCATGCGGTTGATTTAACTTCAGCTTGCAGCGCTGCACGGAAAGCCAAATGGCCGCCGATACAAAAGCCCATCGCACCAATATCGCCAGTGCACCAAGCTTGTTTCTTAACAAACTCAATCATCGCTTGATTGTCCGTATCGTAGCCTTGAACATCTTTGGCTGCTTTATCTGCATTACCTTTATCGCGACCTGCATCATCGTAGCCAAGCACAGTGCCGATTGGATTGAGTTCATGAAACACCTCAGGCACTAACACTGCATAACCATGGCCAGCCATAAAGCGAGCAGCACGTTCAATCGGGCCCGTTTGTTGGAAGATTTCAGAATAAAACAAAATTGCTGGATAGCGACCTTCGCCAGCAGGACGGTGCACATAAGTGCGCATCACACCGGTAGGGGTTGGTAAATCAACAATATGACTTTGAATATTCACAACGAGCTCCTCAGCAACTTGATTGGTGCGTAATGGTTTACGCTAATTTAATTGAGCCGACATTCTACAATATTTCAGCGCTAGCCTCATCTTGAAAATGCCTCGTCGATATCAAAGAATATTGGTCGCTTCAGGTATAATTCAAGCATGTTAGAAACCATCACATTTATCGTTGCTTTACTTTGTCTTGCCTTACTGCTTTGGCTATTACGTCAGCTTAATCATCGGCAAGATGAAGCCATTTTGCCTGCGCTTGAGGAAAAGCACAGAGCCATGCTGCTTGATTTAAATGACGGCCTAAATAAATTAGGCGATCGTTTAAACGCTGCTTCTAATGAATCTGGTGAAAGACTCCGCGCTGCTGTTGCCCTAGAGTTAGCGCAAACCCGTGAAGCCATGCAGGCATTGCAGTTAGCGCAAACAGCAAGCCTTGCACAAACCCGTGAAACAGTCCTTGAAAAGCTACATATTACTTTGGCCGAGCAGGGTAAGGCTGAGCAGGAATTGATACAGGCGACCATGCGTAATGCCACCCTGCAGTTAACAGCAACGATTGAGGGCTTAAGTAAAGTTGTCGATACCCGCTTGGAAGAAATTAGCGGCAAGGTGACTGAGCGTTTGGATGAAGGCTTCAAGAAAACCAATGATACTTTTGTGCGTGTCATGGAGCGTTTAGCGACCATTGATAAAGCACAAGAAAAGATTGATGGCCTCACTAGTAATGTCGTGAGCTTGCAGGCCTTGTTGGGTGATAAGCGTTCACGTGGCGCCTTCGGTGAAGTGCAGCTAGAAGCTTTGGTGCGTAATGTGATGCCTAATGATGCTTACGCCATGCAATATGCCTTACCCAATGGCACGCGTGTGGATTGCGCTTTATTCTTACCTGAGCCTACTGGCATGGTGGCGGTGGATTCTAAGTTTCCGCTTGAGAATTACCATCGCATGTACGAAATCGGCATTAGTGAAACGGATAAGCTCTCAGCGCAACGTCAATTTAAAGCGGATATTAAAAAGCACGTAGATGACATTGCCAGCAAGTACATTATTGCTGATGTCACTTCAGATGGCGCCGTGATGTTTATTCCTGCAGAAGCAGTGTTTGCGGAAATTCATGCTTACCATCCAGATCTTGTTGATTACGCCATGGCTAAGCGAGTTTGGGTGGTTTCTCCAACTACATTAATGGCCGTACTCAATACAGCACGTGCCGTATTAAAAGATGTAGAAACACGCAAACAAGTCCATATTATTAAAGATGAATTGGGTAAATTAGGTAAAGAGTTTGGTCGCTTTGATACGCGCATGAAAAAATTGGCCGATCATATTCGTCAGGCACATGAAGATGCGCAAGATGTGCAAACGACTAGTCAGAAAATTTCACGCCGATTCTCACAAATTGAACGTGTTGAATTGGCTGGGGAGGCTGAAACGCTAGCCTTGCCAATGGATGAGCTGGATGATCTGACTAATACCTTAGCAAGCAATCCAGTGGCTCAACTAGGAGACGACCATGAGTGAAGAGACGGGTGCGAGTGAAAGCGTAGTTATTATGTTAGTCCAGCAATATGCGGCTAAATTTGGCATTACCTTTAGTTCTAGTTTGATGAACGATGAAAAGCATAAACAAAAGCTTATTCAGCTCATGGGGCAGGCGATCAGTGGTAAACGTGGCGCGGTCACCGATTCTGACGTGCTGGGCGAGGATGAGGTGGACTGATGATGAGTGTAATTAAAGTATTTTATTTTGCGCGATTAAAAGAGTCATTGAACTACTCAACCGAAGAGATTGAGTTGCCATCCGATATTGAAACAATCGCTGAGTTAAAGGTTTTATTAGCGCAACGTGGTGAAACTTGGGCTAATTTATTTTCAGATAAACAGACTGTTCGCGCTGCCATTAATCATGCATTAGTTGATAACGATGCCAGAATTAAGTCTGGTGATGAAGTTGCATTTTTTCCACCTGTAACAGGTGGTTAGTTAATTTATTTAAAGTAAATTATTGGTGAGAATTTCCGTTCAAACAGAAGACTTTGATGTCGGCGCTGAGCTTGCTCAAATGCGTTTAGCGCATCCAGAAGTGGGCGCTTTAGTTTCTTTTGTTGGGCAAGTGCGTGATTTAAACGATGGTGCGATGGTCTCGGGAATGCATCTGGAGCATTATCCTGGCATGACTGAAAAAGCTTTAGCTGCAATTGCGAATAAAGCCATGCAGCGCTGGGAATTGGCAGATGCTCTGGTGATTCATCGTTATGGTGATTTGAAGCCTTTGGATCAGATTGTATTAGTGGTGGTGGCATCCGCGCATCGTCAAGCCGCTTTTGCAGCTTGTGAATTCATCATGGACTATTTAAAAACAGAAGCGCCGTTTTGGAAGAAAGAAAGCACGCCAGAAGGTGAACGCTGGGTTGATGCTAAAGAAGTCGATGAGGCAGCTAAAAACCGCTGGAATCGCTAATTGCGGGTTTATAAATTTAAGTATTATTAAAATTAATTAAATAATAAGAATATTCATGTCATATCAATTAAACGCTAAGCAGCTCAATATCAATTTACAGGCTAAGGACTTTAATCTTAAAGATAGTTCTGAGCTGATTAAGTCTATTGATTTAACAGCGCCACGTCCGTGGGTTGGTCAAGCAGAGGCTAAAAAAGCGACAGAGTTTGGTCTTAGTGTCTTTAAAAATGGTTTTAACGTTTTAGTGCTAGGCGAGTCTGGTAGTGGACGCCAGTCACTGGTTTGGGATGTTGTGCAAAAAACCATGCAAGCAAGAGATGCTGCCCCAGATTTAGTTTTGCTTTACCGTTTTGATGCACCAGAAAAGCCGCTTCCAATTTATTTAAAAGCAGGGCAAGGCAAACAGCTGCGGGCAGCAATGGATAGCTTTATCCGTTTTATGCTCAAAGAATTTCCGCCTTTGTTAGGCGAGTCAGTTGCTGAAAAGAAAGACACTGGCGCGGCTAAGATTGAAATTGAAAAAATTATAGATGCGCAGTGCATTAATCTGGTTGAGATGTTAATCGCCGATGATGCCGAGCAAGCACATTCGCCTGAACTCAAGAAGTTTGCACGCTACTTAAGCGCCTTAAAGCAAGACGCCATGGAAAACATTGAGATTTTCCAGCAAGCCACAGCAGCGAACAGCGACGAAGGCTTAATCGAAAGTTTCTTAGGTCGTTATCGCGTTAATTTAATGGTGGATAACGGTTTAAATCCGCAAGGCGCTCCAGCAATCTACGATGAAGATCCAACCTTCAATTCTTTATTCGGTGGTTTTGAGAGTGCTGATAGCGGCAGCAATACTGCTGATTTTATGCGTCTTCGTGCCGGTAATGTATTAAGGGCGCATGGCGGTACTTTGTTACTACATTTACGCGACATTAATGCAGACCAACAAAGTGGCAGCCAGATATTAGAAAAACTCCATCGTTTCTTGCGTAACGGCACCTTGCAGATTGAAGAGCAGAGCGGTGCGCCAGGGCAAAGCATGAGCAGTCATTTTGCGCCAGAAGCGCTTGCAGCTGATGTGAAGCTGATATTGATTGCGACGCGTGAAGAGTATTACGCCTTGCAAGCAGAGCTTCCTGAATTTGCCCGTTACTTCCAGATTAAAGTCGATTTTGTGGAGAGCATGCCTGCGAGCAATGATGCTTATCAGCAAATCGCAGGTTTAATTGCTAGGTGGTGTGAGCAATATCAATTGCCTCATGTGGCGAGTGATGCATTAGTCAGTTTTGTGCGCTTTATGCAGCGTCATATTGATGACCAAACACGGATTAGCACCCAGTTCTCATTGCTTGAACGATTGCTACTTGAGTCTGCAGTCATTACCCAAGCAAGAGGCGCCAAGCTCATTCAGGCGGCCGATGTTAAAGCTGCGATGGATGCGCGTTATGCAAGACATAACTGCCCGGAGCGTCAATTACGTGAATCGATTGTGGATGGTGAGGTGATGATTAATATCACCGGCGCCGAAGTGGGGCAGATTAACGGGCTCACCCATATTGATTTAGGTGATATGAGTTTTGGTTCGCCTGTACGTATTTCCGCACGTTGTTTTGCCGGTGATGAGGGCGTGATTAATATTGATCGTGAAGTGGCGATGACGGGCCCTAACCACGATAAAGGCTTGATGATTCTACGTAGTTGGTTGTCGGCAACGTTCACCAAACTCACGCCGCTATCGCTCACTGCATCACTCGTGTTTGAGCAAGAATATCATGGCGTTGAGGGTGACTCAGCTTCATGTGCTGAGCTTTATTCATTGCTATCAGCTTTATCAGGCGTTGCGATTAAGCAAGGGATTGCAGTAACGGGCGCCATGAACCAGCACGGTGAGGTGATGGCCATTGGCGGCGTGAACGAGAAGATTGAGGGCTACTTCCGTATCTGCCAAAACATGGGCTTGGATGGCACGCAAGGCGTGATTATCCCTAGCCGCAATCTCGCGCACTTGTTGTTGGATGATGAGGTCGTCTCTGCTGTAGAGAAAGGCCTGTTCAATATCTTCGCTGTAAGCAATGTCGCTGAGGGCATGGCCTTGCTGACGGGGATTCCTGCGGGTCAATTGCAAGACGGCGATTATGATAAAGGCACGGTACTCGGTGCCGCTCAGCAGCATTTGGAAGCGTTCCGTTTGTCTTACCAGCAAAATCAACCGATTCAGCTGGTATCCCCAACCCATTAAAGCGCACAAATAAAACGCATGGCTGACGACTTAAAGGATGGGAAGTGCCGTTTAGATAAATGGCTGTGGGCCGCCCGCTTTTTTAAGACACGCAGCCTGGCAACCGATGCGATTGATGGTGGTAAGGTTTATGTCGATGGTGACCGCGTAAAACCTGCAAAGGAAGTGCGTGTGGGGCAGGTGCTCTATATCCGCCGTAAGGAGTTGGATGTGGAAGTGACGGTGAATGCCCTATCTGTCACGCGC
>ERZ1034361.452-NODE-452-length-26830-cov-3.192053_pt1 | contig 26830 bp, 25 predicted proteins | sample MGYA00520617_ERZ1034361 | MGnify/ENA primary metagenome ERZ1034361 (study PRJEB33736, sample SAMEA104284507) | Azolla filiculoides | biome: Urban; feature: Water surface; material: Ditch water | place: Netherlands | collected 2015-10-28 | depth 0-0.1 m ...
AAAAACTGGTATTAAAATCCATTTTTCCCCCTAAAGTAATCGTATTGTAGGTTTGTTGCGGCTGTATGCCTGAAACCAAAGCATTTCTGTCATAAGGAATCAATCCATCACCAAAACCCGTTGGCAAACCATACCAATTGTATATTTGATTTTGATATCCCAAATCAAAATTCCATGAAAAATCAGTCGAATTTGAACCATACGTCAAATCAATCGAAGTGTCAAAAAAAGCATCATCTAATTCGACCTTTTTTATTCCGCCCTGCGACGAAAGATGGCGAAACATTCCGGCTACATAATCATTGGCATTCAAATCTTCGGTAACAAATAATTCAGCATTCAAAGTCCCGTAATTTCCACCGGCAAATGTTGCATAATTTTTAAATAAATGTTGTTGCTTTTCTTTTTCAACACCTTCCGCCTTTCCTTTGGATGGCGTAAAAGTCGAAGCCACGGGAAAAGAGAAAACTGTATACTTTACCGTTTCTTTTTTGGCCGTTGCCTCATCGTTCAAAGAAGGGGTTTCCTTAACTTTGAAAGCGTCCGAAATGGTTGGCGTGTATGGCTTCACCACATTCACCGTTTCGGTTCCTATTTGCTCTTTCTTTTGTGCAAACGAAAATTGAAACGCAATAAGTAACAGACTTACAATTATTTTATTTGGGAAATTGATTTTCATTTTTATTGTTTTTTTTGATAAAAGAAGAAAGAAATAATACTTTACAAATTGTCTTTATCACTTTCCTTTCCAGTTATCTCTTTTACTTTTTTTTACTTTTTTTATAACTCTTATCCCGGAATTTAAACTTCCCATTCGCCTTTTGCAATAAATTGCGTTTTCCCGCCAATCTTAATATCAAAATGATTTTCAGTTAATTTTCCGTCAAAATAAATTCGAGATGGTCTGTTTATAAAATCTCCCTGATGATTGATAATTTGAATTTCCGGAGCGTAATATTTCAAAAGAAAAGCCTGTAAACAAGTACTGGCACTTCCTGTCGCTGCATCTTCTTTGAGTTGATTGTCTTCTAAATACAACATTCTGCTGATAAGATTTTTTTCTTCTAAACAATAAAAATACAAGGCTCTAAAATTTGTTTTACAATGGGCCAGCAACCATTCATCCATTTTAACCTTATCCAGAACTAAATTCTCTAATGCTTTTTTATTTTTGAGAGGAACAATTACAAATGCGCTTCCTGTGCTCACTTCCTGAACGGGATATTCAGCATCAAAATCAGCACTGCTTAAATTGCTGAAGGATAAAATACCTTCTGCTGAAAAGATATCAAAAAACTGAGGTTGAGCAGCCTGTAACCAAACTAAATCGTCCGCTTGATGAATTGGAATTTCACCAATTGGAACTGATAACGTAATTTTTTCGGGTTGATTTTCAAATATTTTATTCATCAAAACCCAAGAAGTTCCTATAATTGGATGTCCTGCAAACTTCATTTCGTACTCCGGAGTAAAAATTCTAATTTCCGCGGCGTTATTTTCAGGTTCAAGCTTCGTGATAAAGGTACTTTCCGCAAAGTTGATTTCACGGGCAATTTTTTGCATCTCTTCGGCACTTAAAGCATCAGCCTCCAGGAAAACTGCCAATTGATTGCCTGCGTATTTTTTCTCTGCAAAAACATCAACGATGTAAAAAGATATATTCATTCTCTTTGTTTTTTGGCTTTCGATTATTTTAAAAATTTCATGCCGATTCTTCTTGTTTTCTTAATCCGATTCCCTGAATTCTTTACTTGATAATCGATGAATTTGTTTTGGATTCTTCTGCTTTAATCGCATCCAATTCAGATTGTGCTTCTGTTACTACATCTGGAAAATCAGTGAAGTTTTGAATCACATTATCCAAAATATAAGTCGCTTGAAAACTGTCTTTCAATCCGTAATAGTTTTTTGCCATAAGTACTAATCCTTTGGCTCCAAAAAAACGATATCCCGAATAATTCTTTGCTAACTTTTGCACTGCATCATTAGATAACTCAAATTTTGAATCTTTATTTTTGAAATACGCATCATAATACAAGGCTTCGGCAGCTAATTCTCCTTTTGCAATTCCTAGTAATTTAGCGTAAGCCAATCTTGCTTTCGTTTCGTCACCCGTTTGTATCGCAGCTCTTGCTATAATTATTTGCGCATCGCTTTTTACATTATCGTCTGTTTTTGGATTTGCTAATACTTTTTCAGCATACACAACTGAATTTTGATATTCCTTACTCTCATAATAACATTTCATCAAATTTGATTGTGCAAATGTCTTGTTTTGAGGAAAATCAGCTTCGTTTTCTAAACGGGATAAAACCAAAATCGCTTTATCACACTCTTTATTTTTTAAGAAAATCTGAGCCAATCGCACTAATGATTGTTCCGTAAATTCATTGCGCGGTTCTGCAATTACATATTCATAATTAGGAATCGATTTGCTTTCTGAGCCATCCGAAAAATAAGATTGAGCCAAATAAAAATTAGCTTTCAATGCATGAATTCCTTTTGGAAACGCTGAAATGTAACTGCTGAATCCTGAAATCGCTTGTTTGGTATTGCTTTGTTGAAATTGCTTTTCGGCGGCTTCATAAGTGTCATTATCTAAATCTGCATCCGTTACAGCCACGAAATCTAAAGTGCGAACCCAAGTTGCATATTCATCTACTCTGCCGTTGTCTACATAAATTAATCTCGCTGTAGAAACTGCTTCTAATGCCTCCGGAGATTTAGGAAAATCAGCCGCTACTTTTTTGAATTTAACCAACGCTTGCTCATCTTTATCCGAATTGTAATAAATCAAACCTTGGCGTAAAACCGCTTTCGAGGTAAACGAACCATTTTTGAATTCAGCATTCAATTTGTCGTATGTTTTGATGGCTAAATCCTGTTTGTTTTCGGCAACATATGTATTTCCTAATTCAAACATAGCATCATCGCGGTATTCTGATTTTGGATACAGTTGTAAGAACAAATTAAGTTCTTCGATTTTTTTCTCATTTTTAGACACAAATCCATAGCAAATTGCTTTTTGAAAATATGCATAATCCGCATCTACACTTTTCAATTCGATTACTTTCACATACGCTTCCATGGCCGGCCAATATTTTGAAGTTACAAATCGGCAGTCTGCTAAACGCAAATACGAATCATGAAGTCGCACTTTATCGGCGGTTCCTTTTTCAATCTGATTTTGAAAATAATTCCCCGCTTGATCGTACTCTTTTAGTTTAAAATAAGTGTAGGCAATATTATAATTGTAATTTTTGAATTCTGGTGTTGCTGCCGCTCCAGATGAAGCCGAGAACTGTTTGAAACTCAATAACGCATTTTTGAAATCATCCAAAACATATTCGGTTTCTCCTTTCCAAAACGTGGCTCTTGCAGTAATTGCAGCGTCTTTTTGCTCTGTGGTTGCTTTAGTAAACAGGCGCAACGCTTGTTCATAATCCCCGTCTGTGTATAATTCTAAACCGCTGTAAAAAAGCACTTTTTGGTACGCTGCCTTATTTTCCGGAGCGCTGTTTTTTTCTAATAAAACTAAGGCTTCTTTGTAGTTTTTTGAAGAAATATAGGAGTCAATCAAGAGTCTTTCCAGTTCTGAATTGTTGGCATTATTGGGATATTTTTTGATAAAATCCATTAAAACAACAGGAACACTTTGGTAAGAATTCCCAATTTCATAACTTAATTTAGCATAATTCAAGCTCGCTTCTTGTTTTAACGAAGCATCAAAATCCATTTCGGAAGCATTTTTGAACGCATTCAAAGCTTCCTGTTTTTTATTTAGATTCAAATAACTCTGCCCTAAATGATAATACCCGTTTTGAGCGACAAAATCTTTTCCGCCAATGATTTTATTGAATTGTGAAATGGCTTTATCGTATTCTTTTTGTTCGTAATAAGCGAATCCCAATTGATAAAAATCAGTATTATTCCACTTTCCTTTTTTCCCTTTGTAGTTTTCTAAATACGGAATGGCTTTGTCGTATTTTTTTAAATTAAAATAGCTTTCGCCAATAATTTTATTCAGCTCCGATTTTTCTAAAGGAGTTGATTTAGCCATTGCTTTCTCGCCTAAATCTATTGCTTTTTGGAAATTTCCCAACTTAAAATTCATATCCGCCTGATAATACGAAAGCTTTTCTTTGTATTTTTCTTCTCCGGAAACTGCATCAAAATACTTTGTAGCTTCCTTATAATCATCACCTTCATACGCCATAAAACCTAAGTAATATTTGGCCTGCGAACCATATTCGGCTGAATTCACGACTTTATTAAAATAAAGAGTCGCTTCTTTTTTGTTTTTGGAATTAAAAAAACTGTAGCCTTTTTGAAAATTAAACATATCGTTGTCACTTCTGCTCAAATTGCTTTCGTCTACTTTATCAAACCATTCAAGGGCTTTTGGATAATTTCCCTGATTGAAATAAAAATGGGCCACTTCAACATAGGCTTGGTTTTGTTTCACACTTGTTGGATAATCTGCAACAAAACGCTCCATCAATTCATCGGCATTTGACTGATTGGTACGAATGGCACAATTTGCAGCATAATAAGCACAATCCGACTGAATTTCCTCAGTAGTTGCGGTTGCTTTTACTTTTTCGAAAATAAGTTTAGCCGAGGTGTATTGCTTATCATTGTATAACGTAAGCGCCGTGTTAAAATCCTTTAAATCGTGTGTGTAAATCGTTGATTTTTGAGCTGAAATGGGAGCAAATCCTATAAAAATAAGGAAAAATAAAAATCTGGGAAGTTTATGCATTGTGATTTTTGTTTAATAGTCAAATGTATCATTTTCTATGGTCTATAACGAAACGCTTTTGGTTTTTATTATGAACAATTATTTTAACAAAAAATAAAAAAAGGAAACATTGCTTCGTCCTTTCGAAAAAAAAACTATTTTTTTTTGCTGTGATAATTGATAATTGACAATTGATAATTACTTTTACCACATAAACAAACACAAATTATGTCACAGACCGTACTATCTTTAAAAAACGTTGCTATTTCTCAAGAAGGAAATACTATTTTATCTCACATAAATTTAGACGTAAATCATGGTGAATTCATTTACATCATTGGAAAAACCGGCTCTGGAAAAAGTAGTTTGATGAAAACTTTATACGCTGATTTGCCTCTTACAGAAGGAGAAGGTCATGTGGTTGATTTTGATTTGGCCACATTAAAAGAAGATGATATTCCGTTTTTGAGACGAAAAATCGGGATTGTTTTTCAAGATTTCAAATTGCTTCCGGACCGCAGCGTGAAAGACAATATGCTATTCGTTTTGAAAGCAACAGGCTGGACTGACAATGACGAAATGTCTCGAAAAATAGAAGAAGTATTAGACAAAGTAGGCATGAAAGATTTTGCTAATAAAATGCCACATCAGCTTTCTGGCGGTGAACAACAACGTGTTGCCATCGCAAGAGCTTTGCTGAACGACCCGGAACTTATTCTTGCTGATGAACCAACAGGAAACTTAGACCCACAAACGAGTTCTGAAGTGCTGGAAGTCCTGAGAAAAATTAATGCCAACGGAAAAACAATTCTTATGGCAACTCACGATTATGCCTTGTTGATGAAATTCCCATCTAAAACATTGAAATGTGAAGATGCCCGAATCTTTGAAGTGGTTCAAAGAACAGCATAATGCTTTCCATCCTCATTCCGGTTTATGATTACAATGCGTTCCCGCTCGCAGCAGAACTGCATCAGCAATGTGTTGCATTACATATTCCCTTTGAAATCCTGTGTCAAGACGATGCTTCGACAACATGTATTACTGAAAATCAAGCTATCAATACATTAGAAAAAAGCACTTTTTCATCGAATGTATTTAATTTAGGAAGGGGAAGAAATTGCAATGCTCTTGCCGAAAAAGCGACTTACGACTGGCTTTTAATTCTGGATTGCGATACATTTCCCAAGAATGCTGATTTTATAAAAAACTACCTCCAATTTATTCAAAATCAATCAGGAACTGTTGCTTTTGGTGGAATTGTGTACCAGCCCGAAAGACCTACTGAAGAGAACGTTTTGCGCTGGGTTTACGGTACTGCACGAGAATCACTATCGGTTGAAAAACGAAATGCCAATCCTAACGGAAACGCCTTAACATCAAATCTATTAATCAAAAAAAATGTGTTTATTTCAAATCCATTTGAGGAATCAATTACCCAATATGGCTATGAAGATTTGGTATTTTTGTCTGATTTGAAAAAAAAGGGAGTTGTAGTAAAACATATCGATAATGCGACTTATCATCTGGGATTAGAAAGCTCGAAACAGTTTTTAAAGAAAACCAAAACAGCTATAGAAAACTTAGCTTTTCTTCATGATTCCAAAAGCATTGAAACGACTGACAGTAAACTAATCTCGGCTTATTCTGTATTAAAAAAACTGCGATTGGTTCGGATTGTCGCTTGGTTTTTTGAAAAAACGGAGGCGACGATTACTTCAAATTTAGTTTCCGGCCAACCTTCCCTTTTGGTATTTGACGTTTACAAATTGGGTTATTTTTGCAAAATCAAAGCAAGTCCTTATTTTGATAAACTCCAAAAATAGCATCTGATTTCAATTGTTTTTTTACAAAATCAGCTTCTTCTGCTATCAAAAAGTCAATTATTTTTTGGGTTTCCGGCTCTTCATTGATAAAATTTTGGGCAATTCCTTTTAAAAGTATGTGCAAAATATTCCAGCCCAAATCGGTTTGTTCAAGCACTTCAAAATGTTTATTCAAACTGGGAACAATCGATTCAGAATCTATCGCTTCAGAAGGATCAACGAGCAACATTCTCAGCAATCCAGGTCTATAAACTCTCTTTTTTACCGATGATTTATCGGATAACATTTTAAATTTTCGTGGCAAATTACGCAACAACTCATTCGCTTTGTCTAATTGTTCATTAGTCCATTGCAACCGGTTAGGCCCCGTAAATTCATAGACGACTAGAATTCCGTCTGGTTTCAACAAGGGTTTTACATCATGTTGTAAGGTAGCTTCAACATCCTTAAAATGATGCAGGCTCGACGAAAATAAAATTACATCATACGAATTGCTATCCAGCTTCATTTTTTTGAAATCACCTTGAAAATAATTAATATCCCTATTATTTTCTTTGGCGGATTGCACCGCATTTTTGATGCTTTCCGGAGAAATATCTATACCGTCTATTAGAGAAAAACAACCTTGTTTTGCAAAATTTCTATCATGAAAACCTTCCCCGCAGCCTATAGAAAGTAATTTTAAATTGCGTTTATTGGAAAGGTATTTTTGGGCTACATACTCTTCATATTCCATTTCAGGATGTCCCGAAATCATTTTATTCCAGGAATGTTGAATAGCGGGAATCAGCCAAAAATCGGAGGTTGAAGCATACGAATCCCATTTTGACTCGATTCTGGCTGTAGGCAACAGTTTAACTTTAGACATCAAATAACGAAGTCCTTTTTCACGGATTTTATGATACACGTCCAAAAAATCGCCAACGGATATGTAGGTTGTATTTTTTTGCATAGCGCAATATTAACTGTTTTTATTGGCGGTTAGGGTAGTAAAAAGAGTTTCCCAAGTTTCCATAATTTCATTTCTATTGTATTTTTTGACAGCTGCAGCAGCATTATTTCCTATGTTAACGGCCAATTCTTTATCGGCTATCAGCTGAATGACTGTTTTCAAAAATTCATCACTGTCATTATTCTTGATCAAAAATCCATTCTCCTTATTGGTGATGATAGCTCTGGGACCGCAAGGACAGTCATAAGCTACACAAGGCAAACCACAATCCATGGCTTCTATCAATGCCATAGGGAAGCCCTCGGTTCTGGAGCACATCAAGAAAAGAGAAGCGTCAATATATTGCTCTTGAATGTTCTGAACAGGTTCCAGAAAATGGACTTCATTACTAATTCCTAAATCAGCAGCCAACTTATGGAACGTCTTGTTTCCCTCGCTGCTACCATAAATATCGAGTTCCCAATCCGGATAAATCTGAATTACTTTTTGCCAGATTAGCAACAAGCGGTCAACTCCTTTTTCGTAACTGTGTCGGCAAACGGCAATTGCTTTTTTGTTTTTTAAACTAGCTCTTTTATGCTCTTCAAACCAATTGGGATTAGGGATAATTTGACTGTTTTTTAGATTCCACTCTTTTTTAGCCTCTTCGGATAACACAATAAAGCGATCGAATTTCCCGGCTGCTTTTCGTTTTAAATAATTCAGCAATTGAAACCTAAACTTTGTAACAACAGGATTACTACCTGGTTTTTCCAGATTAAAAATAGACCCATGCGTTTCAAAAACAATGGGAATATCCGTATTGATTATCCAGGGAACAAAAAAACCTTTCAACCCGTCACAGACCATAATAATATCCGGATTTATTTGCTGTATTACATGATTGATTGCATTCTTGTAGTTCCTTAAAAACTGAATTCGATTCCCTTTTAAAATCATATCATGCCGTATAATTTTAGCATCAAAATCGTAAAATAAAGGAGCGTTATCCGTGTTTTGAGTCAGTATATGAACTTCATAGCCCTTGACAGCCGAGAGATAATTTGCTTTTAACGCAAGTACTCTGACTAAGCCACCTTCGCCTGAAAGTGTTGGGGTTATGTATAAAATTTTCATTTTACCGATTCTAAAAAAGCGTCGTAATCCCGAATATAATCAGCTTCATCAAACACATCTGATGCTAAAACAAGACAAACAGAACCCGAAGAAAAGTTTTGTAATTCGCGCCAAATCCCCGTAGGCACGTGCAATCCTAAATTGGGTTTATTGAGTAAAAATGCTTTTTTCTCGGTACCGTTATGAAGTACCACCTCAAAACTGCCGCTCAAAGCAATAATAATTTCGTGTTGGTGAATGTGGGAATGTCCGCCACGAAAAGCATTGCTGGGCACATCAAAAAGGTAATACACCCGTTTGAAATCAAATGGTAAAAACCCTTTTTGAATCACTCCCAAATTGCCTCGAGTGTCTTCAACAACCGGAATGTGCAGTAATTGTATATCGTTAAGATTAGTTCTCATCCTTTAGTTTTAAAAAATTTAGCCATTGATTCCCTATGGTCTCAACAGCGAAATGAGCCACACTGGCTGTTGTATTTCGTTTGCAATACTGATATAACTCACTATCATTTACCATCGTATTCATTGCTTGTGTCAATTTAATACTATTTTGGTCTTCCACCAATAAACCGTTGTATCTATCGGTTATTATTTCGTTAGGTCCTGCAAAACAATCAAAAGAAACTACTGGAGTTCCCACAATCATACTTTCGACAATTACATTAGAAAACCCTTCCTGTACACTTGAAACCACACTAAAAAGGGCGTTTTTTTGATATCCATGCGGATTGTTCTGATACCCTTTGAAAATAACCTCATTCTCCAACTTTTTTTGAACAACAAGTTCCTTTAATTCTGCTAAATATTGACCGGAACCAATGATTACTAATTTAATATTTTGTTGTGGTAAAACAGAATTACCGTAAGCCAAAATCAATTTATCAAACTGTTTCACTCTGTCATTCATCCTGCCTACTGCAACAATAAATGAGGTTTCTTCGGGGGTAAACTGCTCGCTTAATGCTTTTATTTTCTCTATTTCAAACGGATTATAAATCGTGCTAATCGGTATTGAAAGTTGCTGTTTCAGTCGCTTTTCGATGGCTTTACTTACGGTAACCAACTGATGTTTGCCATAAATAAGCGTTGCAATTGCTTTGTTTTTTGGAATATAAAAATCAGTAATACCGCTATGAATCGTATAAATTGTCGGTCTGTTATACACCCCGTGGGCAATCAATAATTCGTTTCCTGTATTTACCCGATATCTAAAATCAATAATACAATCAAATTGGTATTTTCTGAAATAGTTCCTCAACACATACAGCCTTTTCAACTTATCATAAATCGTGTTCGCTTTTAATTTGCCCAGCCTGCACCTTTTCGGCACCGCCACCCGCCAAGCAGTCACCCACTAAAGCTATCTTACGCGCTCTTTTTGTTTCACTCATTTAATTAATTACTATTTTAGCTTCAAATATAAACACTTCTCTGCATAAATGAATTACAATCCATTAGTTTCAATCATTTGCCTGTGTTACAACCACGAAAAATTTGTACCACTAGCCTTGCAATCCGTCATTGACCAAACCTATCCCAATATTGAGCTGATTATTGTTGATGATTGCAGTAATGATGGCTCGAGTACTGCCATTAAAGAGTGGTTGCGCCAGCATCCTGAAATTGTGTTTATCGAAAATACCACTAATAAGGGCAACACCAAATCCTTTAATGCTGCTTTTGCTGTATCAAAAGGAGATTATATTATTGATTTAGCCGCCGATGATATCCTAAATACAAATGCAGTCGAATTGCAACTCGAAGCCTTTAGAACCAGTACTTACAACAATTTAGGTATTGTTTACGGAAACGTAGAATTGATTTTTGAAGACGATACGCATTTTAAATATTTTTTTGAGGTGGACCAAAACAAAAAAAGAATAAAAGCGCAACCCACCGGAGATATTTATTTGGGGTTATTGAGTTTACAAAATAATGTTTGCTCCGTATCTGCCATGGTCAAAAGAACCGTTCATGAGGCATTAAACGGGTATGATGAAAATTTGTGTTATGAAGATTTTGATTTTTGGATTAGAGCCTCCCGCGAGTATACATTTGATTTTATAGATGAAGTCCTGATGAAAAAACGGGAATTGCGAAACTCCTTAAGCGCACAACGTTTTAAAAGATTCAACTCAAAAACCCGAAAATACAATCGGTCCACGTACCAGATTGTGACCAAGACATTACAATTAATCACCACCAAAGCCGAAAATAAAGCGATACTGAAAATGGTTCATTTTGAAATGGAAATCGCCATCAGAACCCTGGATCCTATCTTATTATTAAAGTATATTGTCATTGAAGCCAAAATTCAGAAAGCACTACTTTTGGGTTAAATACTGCTGTTTTTACAAGGTGTCCCGGTAAAAACAAGCTAAATAGTTCTTGAATTGTATAATCAATTCTATCCATTCTATCACCTCAGCTAGTATTTTTAAGTAGTTATACGCAAAATTTTACGCCAAGAACCCAAGTTTTTACCCCTGCTTACGTAAAATTTTACCCCTCATGACGTAAAGTTTTACGCTAACGACCTAAAATTTTAAGTTCTTGTCCCAAAATTTTAGGTTACAATACATAAAATTTTAGGTTATTAGCAACAATTGCACAGATGAGTTGACAGACTCACTAAAATTCCGTTATAACCTGCGCTGAATTTTTTTAACTTGATTAATAAAATCTTTTAAAAATAAAAGAAACATCTTTTTTTTTGATTCTTAAAGGCATTTTAATATCCCTTACTAAATTATTTTCTTTTAAAAACGAGCGAAAGATATTTTCCAGAAAGAATTTTAAATATAGTTTAAATCATATATATTTACTTTCTAAAAATTAAAACAGAGTTCGTTTAGCGGTTTTAAATGGACTTATTTTGGTCAGATTTCACTAAAGTAACCCCCAAATAAATGAAATATGAAAAATTACAACTACTACCTTTTTTTAATCAGTTTGTTACTGACTTCTACTATTGCCAATGCCCAAACCATTAAAGATCCTGATGAATTTTTGATTCCAAAAGGAATAGACAGTTTACCCAAAATATTTCTTTTGGGCACTTTTCATTTTGAGTATCCTAACCTTGATGCCAATAAAGTTGATAAATCAAAACAGATTGATATTTTGTCCGAGCAAAAGCAAAAAGAGCTGCAAAAACTATTGGATTATGTTGCCTTATTTAAACCTACAAAAATTTGTATTGAAGCGCCTGAGAGATGGAAGGCAATGGATAAGTACCGAAAATATAAAAATGGAGAAAAAGAATTAGGGCGAGACGAAATACAGCAAATTGCCTTTAGACTATTAGACCGATTTAAACTAGACACTCTTTATGCTGTTGATGCAAGTACCATTGCGGATGACTTAACAGAAACGAAAGATTCTCTCGTTATCAGACCCTACATTGACGAAATATTTAAAGATTACACCTTCAAAGCCAATCCTAATTATAAAAAATGGGTGGAGTATGAAACAGAGATGAACACTAAAATTGCACTGTTTGACTATTTTAAATACTTTAATTCACAAAAGCGATTTTTGAGGGATTATGGATACTATTTATTAGGGGATTTCAAAAACGGAAAATACAACGGAGCAGATGCATTGGCAACCTATTGGTATGATCGAAATTTGAGAATCTTCAGAAACATTCAACGGTTGACCACTTCACCAAAAGATAGAATTTTAGTCTTATTTGGTGCGGGACACATATCTGTTTTGGACCAGCTCTTAAAATGCTCCCCAGAATATGATTATATAAAATTTGATGCGCTAAAAAATAAAAAAAGTAACTAACAAAATAGCTTCGTTAGGGTCTGAAATAAACAAAAGCAAAACCACAACTATCAAAAATAAAGCTTCTTTTATGGAACACAAAGCCAAATCAATCCGTCCGTTTATTGGATCTAAAAACTTTACTATTTCCCGAAATTTCTACCATGACTTAGGTTTTGAAGAAGTAATTTTGGGGCCTAATTTTTCCTATTTTAAAACCGATGCCATCGGGTTTTATTTGCAAGACGCTTATGTCAAAGACTGGATTGATAATACAATGCTTTTTTTAGAAGTCGAAGACGTTAATCGGTATTGGGAGGAACTGATTGCTCTGGGATTATCCGAGAAATATGAAAATATAAAGTTAGTTCCCGTTCGAGAAATGGATTGGGGAAAAGAATGTTTCATTCATGATCCGTCAGGTATTTTGTGGCACATTGGAGAGTTTTACCAATAGCGATTTGTATTTTTCCTTTGGATAAAAAATAAAAAAATCTTCAAAATAACGTCTTGAATTGCAAACACAATTAGAAGTTATCTTGAAGATTTTTTTTAAACCGGATTAGGATTCCGTTATTTTTACAAGAAATTCACCAATCCAAAACCTACGATAATGGCCGTCCAAACGGCTATAAGTCCCGGAATCATAAAACTGTGGTTCAAAATCCAGGAACCGGCTTTTGTAGTTCCGGAGCGGTCAAAATTAATCGCTGCCAAATCACTTGGATAAAAACAAAAGAAGAAATACGCATAAGAAGCCGGAATACAAGCGATAAGAGTGTGAACCGGGATTCCCAAAGAAATTCCCAATGGCATAATCACCAATAAAGTAGCTGCCTGACTTTTCAAAAAGGCCGAAGCACAAAACATAGCAAGAGCAAATGTCCAAGGATGCGCTTTTACCGTATCGCTGATTAAAGATAAAATATAAGGTTTGTTAACTTCGATTACAGTATCACTCATCCAGGCGATTCCGAAAATCATAATGGCCGCAACCATCCCCGCGTTGAAAACCTTAGTATCCGAAATTTTCTTAGCTGGAATTTGTGTGGCAAAAAGTATAATTGCACCCACAGCCAACATCACAAATTGTAAAACTACACTCATTTTCAAAGGGTTTCCTTCTTCATCAGATGGCAGAATGGCTTCCGGAAAAAGCGCAATAACAACAATTCCTAAAATTCCCAATAAGAAAAGACTCAAAGCAATTTTAGATTTTTTACCCGATTCAGTGGCTTGCCCCTCTAAATCTCCAAAAATATATTGTCTTTGTTTTTCATCTTGAATTTTTGCTTGAAAAATAGGATCATTTTCTAAATCTTTCCCACGTTTCAAACTCCAAAACGCAGCCAATAATAAACCGGCAAGACAAGAAGGAATGGTAATTTTAAGAATATCAATAAGACTTACATCTAAATTTGCTGCTGCAAAAATCCCAACTAATGCTGCTCCTGCCGCAGAAATTGGACTGGCAGTAATCCCCAGTTGACTACAAATGGCCGCCATAGCCATAGGTCTTTCCGGACGGATTCCTTTTTTGATAGAAACATCATAAATAACAGGCAACAACGGATAAACAGCATGCCCCGTTCCTACTAACATCGTTAAGAAAAAAGTACTTAATGGAGCCAGAAAAACAATTTGTTGCGGGTTTTTACGAAGTAATTTTTCGGCAAATTTTACAATTAAATTCAGTGCTCCTGTTGCTTCCAAGGAAGAAGAAGTCGTTACCACAGCCAAGATAATCAGCATTACCTCAACAGGCGGTTTCCCTGGTTCTACTCCGTATATAAATACCAGTAAAGTAACCCCTAAACCACCAAGCATTCCTAGAGCAACACCACCATATTTTATTCCGAAATAGATAATGACAAGCAATAAAACCAATTGGCTCCAAAATAAAAACGCAGCATTAGGCGGCATAGGTTTTTCGGTTTCGGCATCTGTTTTTACTTCGGCTTTTTGTGTTTTTTCGGCATTGGCAACGGTTGCGGTTGCAGTCGCTTTTACCTCTTGTGCCGCTGTGGCCTGTGTATCATTTTGTTCTACCGCAGTTGGCTTTGCCGTTGCAGGTTCATTGGCAACACAAAGGTTGAGTCCCATCACCATAAGAGAGATGTAGAGGACTTTTTTGAAATTAATGTTCATTGTTTTCATTTTTAAAATCGGATTTGATATTGTAGCAGGATTTGGTTGTAATCGTATTGAGTACTATTCGCAACATTGGTATTGTAATCAACAAACAGCCCCACTAAAGAAAGTTTTCCTGCGTAGTCTTCGCCCAAAATATAACTGGCCATTGGAGTATAAACCCTTAGCGGATTTCCGTCTTTAACTAAATTTTCAAGGTATTCGTAACGGAAAGAAAACTCTAAACCGGTTCTCTTTTGGGTATCAATTATTTTTCTAATCATTGGAATCACATAAACCCCTTGCATTTCGTAGTTGTTAAGATCCTTGGCAATCAATTTTGAAGCCGAATAAGCTGTCAAATTAGAACCGCGTTTGTATTCTGTATCCATGGCGAAATACCAATTAGGGCTTAATTTTTTTTCAAATTGTACGTCTGCACCATAGGCCGAAGCGGACTGCCCATCAAAACGGGAAAAACCGGCATTTGTACCCAAATTCAAATGTTTGCTGAGTTTGTATTCCAGTCTGAACATGTGATTTTTGGCGTTATTATTATCACCCAGTTGGTTTTTTCCGTTTCCGTTTACAAAACTGTAATAGTATTTTAACGGTATTTTTTTATCGGATAACGAACCAAAAACCGCCGCTCCTATTTGAAAACTTTGCCAACCGTTGTTTCCAAAAAGTGTGTATTGATTAGACCAGTTAAATGATTTCAGAATATCTGCAGGATACAAATCTTCTAAACCAAAATATGGGCGAAATTGTCCCACTTGTACGGTAAAATAAGAATTGAATTTGTATTTTAAATTAGCCAATTCTAAAACACGGGTTTGAGGATTATTTTTAAAATCAGCGAGATTCACCAGAATTTGTGCAGTCATTTTACTAATATCAAATTTAGCTTGTAAACGGGCATATCTTAAATAAAAACCATTGTTAGAACCACTTGCATCGGCTGTATGATTCCCGTTAATGTCCACATTCGAAGACAGGGTATTCGCATAATCTCCTACCAATAACATGGCGTAGGATACTTTTTTGTTCAGAAAATCGACTTTCTTGTCTTCTGGTTTAGGTGCTTCTTTTTGAGGGACGAGGGAAATTGGATTCTCTGCTTTTTTTAGGGTATCTACAACCGCACTCTGGCTGTAGCAAAGAGAAGTAAAGAGTGCCATAGGAATAAGCAGGCTCTTCTTGATTACATAATACATACTATTAGTGTTTGATTAAAACGATTAATAGCAATGAAAACATTTTTTAAATTGTATAGCTAAAGAAAGACAGGGGCATATGAATTAAAAAAATGGCAGCCATTTCTATAAAGGTTTCATTATTAATTATAGTGCGAAATTAGAGCATCAATCCACTTTATAACATGATATAAATCATGAAGAGAAAATTTGTGTACAAACCACATTTGTATTACCAAAACAGCACTCATTTTCAAATGAATGCGGGGAACAATACCTAAGATTTAAATTTTAAAAATAATTTTATCCTATATTTGACATTATTAAGCAGGATATCATCACACTTATTTTTAGGATATCAAACACAACCTCAACCAACAGTATGCTAACATTTAACAAAAACTACTTTGGCTTTGCCGTACTGATTTTTTGCATTGAAGTTTTGATTGCACTGTTTGTCAAAGATCAGTTTGTCAGACCTTATCTTGGTGATGTTTTGGTTGTAATGCTTATGTATTGCTTTTTTAAATCCTTTATCAAATTGCCTGTTCTGACTGTTGCAATACTGGTATTGGTAATTGCTTTTGGTATAGAATTTCTTCAATTTTTGAATATTGTACAAATGTTGCATTTAGAACAATCCAAAATAGCCCGAACCGTTCTAGGAACTTCTTTCTCCTGGATTGATTTACTCACCTATTGTATCGGAATTGCCATTGTGCTACTTGTCGAAAAGTATGGCCTAAAAAAAGAATAAAACCGAAGTGTATTGAGTCAAATTTTAAAATAAACTCTTCCTGAAATAAAGACTCAAAACCAGTAAATAAACAAAATAAGTAAGCGCATGCGCCATAACTACACCTTGTATTCCTATGGTTTTAATTAAAAAAATACTCGAAAAATATGTTATTGAAAGCGAAAACAACTCGGTGATAATAAAAGCTGTCGTCAGCTTTTTGGCAAAAAATTGATAGCCTAGAATCCAAGAAGCCATTTTTAACAAATCCCCTACTAACTGCCAAAAAAATAAAGTCGTAACCGGAAGAAATGCAGGTGTAAAAAGGATTTTAACAATTAGAAAACGAGAACAATACACGATTAATAAACCAATGACAACAAAAGGAAAAATGGTTTTGTAATAATTCCAAAACACTTTTTTGGTGTCTTGATTCGTATTTGCAACAGCGAGTTTAGGCAAAAAATAAAGAGTCAAAATAGAAGATATAAACAGCAAATAATACGATGATATTCGGGTTATGGCCTCCCAATATCCCGCTTCCTGAATGCCAATACCGGCAATTAAATTTTTTCGAATAGAAAGAAAAACAAGCGACCCGGCAATCCCGGAAACCAATGCCATCAAAAAATAATGGGATAAGTTCTTTATAATCGAAAAATCAAAAAAATGAAATCGGATAAAATGCAGCATTGGAAACGCGGTATTGATGTAATAAAAAGAGACCAAAAACAACAAGGCCGGAGTACAAATAATAGCCAGCAACGCTCCTATTGTCTGATATTGATATATAAACAAAACCGAGACCAAAAGACCTATACAATTCCCAATTATCGTGATGTAGATTACATTTTTAAAGCGTCCCAATCCATTTAAAATGGAAACTAAAATAATGGAAACCGCATACCACGGCAAAGCAAAAGCAAAAGCTTTAAAAACAAAATTATAAGCATATGAGGCTCCAAAAATAACTTCATTCCAATAATCGGACAAGAAAAATAAAAAGCCACTCAACACTATTGAAACTATTGAAACGGAAATAAAAACAGTAGAAACATATTTTTTTAATTCAGTTTCTTTTTCTTTGACTTCAGCAATATATTTCACAATTCCGTTTTGAAAACCTAAAGTGGCTATTGTTTCAAAAGAACCTACAAAATTTCTGAAATTCCCAACCAATGCCAAGCCACTTGGACCTATAAAAATGGCAATAACTTTGGACGTAATTAATCCTATACCCAGCTTTAAAACGACACTCAAACTATTGAGAGACGTAATTTTGAACAAGTGGGTTTGCATTATTTTTTTTAAGAAATTCAAACTAATATTGATTTAAAATTTCAATAATAAAACGAACCTCATCCGTTGTTAATACCGGACTTATGGGTAAACTCAAAACCTCTTGGTGTATTTTTTCGGTAATTGGATAAGACAAATGATTCCAATGTGAAAAAGCTTTTTGCTGATGTGGCGGAACCGGATAATGCAGCACCGTTTGAATGTTATTTTCTTGCAAATAATCCTGTAAATGAGTCCTGTTTTGAGTTCGAATCACAAAAACATGAAAAACATGATTAGCTGAAAAATCCCAATTAGGTAAAGTAATTTTGTCATTATGTATTTCGGATACATAACGCTTGGCAATGGCTCTTCGCTTTTCATTTTCGATATCTAAATGGGGTAATTTTACATTCAAAAAAGCCGCTTGCAACTCATCTAATCTAGAATTCACGCCGATATAATCACTAAAATATTTAGTTTCCGAACCGTAATTGCGCATGGATTGAATGATTTTGGCCAATTCAGCATCATTTGTAGTTACCGCGCCTCCATCGCCCAACGCCCCAAGATTTTTCCCGGGATAAAAACTAAAAGCCGCAGCATCCGATAGATTTCCGGCTTTCCCGCTCTGTAAATTATTCCCGGAAACAGCGCCATGAGCCTGCGCCGCATCTTCAATTACCAAAAGATTGTTTTGATTTGCATGAGTTCTTATTGCCTCCATTTCTGCCAATTGTCCGTAGAGATGAACGGCTAGAATTGCACTGGTTTTTGGTGTTATTTTTTCTGGAATTAAATCAGGGTTGATGTTGTACGTTTCCAACTTTGGCTCGACCAAAATCGGCACTAAATCCGCTTGTAAAATAGCGAGAATACTAGCAATATAAGTATTGGCAGGAACAATCACTTCATCTCCTTTTTGCAGTTTTCCGAGTTCGATATATCCTTTGAAAATCAAGGTTAAAGCATCCAGCCCATTTCCGGTTCCGATGCAATATTTAGTGCCGCAATAAGTGGCAAAATCAGCTTCAAATTTTTGGACTTCACTTCCAAGAATATACCAACCATTGTCTAAAACCACTTTCAATTGTTGTTGAAAAGCAGCTTCATACGGTTCATTTATTTTCTTTATATCAAGGAATTTTATCATATCAAAACTGTCTCAAATGCCTTATAATTAATCGTTTTTACTTCATAAAAATCATGAACTACAGTACTGGCGCCAAAACTTTCTTTCCAATAGGACAATCCTTCATTCAATTTTTTCCCTTGGGCCTCATTTGAAATTCCAAAGTCAAAAAAGGGTTTCTTGGCGAAAATTTCTTTGATCAAAAAAGAATACAGAAAATCTAAACTTCCCAGATTTTCTGCTCCTTCAAATTTAGAAATGTATTGGCAATGTGCTACATTTTCACTTTCAAAAATAGTAGTTCCAGCTACAATTTTATCGTTAAAATACACATTAAATTGTCTGATATTTTCTGGAAAAAGAGTTTTTAATTTTATGATTTCCGTCAAAGAATGAACGGGTTTTGCGTTGTGTTTCAAGTCTAAATTCGGAATTAATATTTCATTCCAAAACGGCTCAAAATCAATCACTTCTTTAATAATCAAACCGTTATTAATTCCTTTTTGAATGCCTCTTTTTCGGATTTTAGAAATCGGATTTTCCTTTGACAAATCAATAACCGACAAACTGTCTCTTCGCACTAATTGGGCTTCCGCCAAAAACAAAGCATATTCTATTTCCTGCGCCGGTTTGGTATGATAAATAAATGGAATTGTTTTTAGATGCAGTTTTTCTATCGCATTCCTTTTCAAAAAAAACAAAACCGATTGAAAAATAGCCAAAACATCACTCAATTTAGTCTGCTCATTATAAACCAGTCCGCCATACGTCAAGCCCCGATGCGAAAAAACGGTGTCTTCTGCTCTATTTGCCGGTAAAATGGCAACTAGTTTTTCATTTTCAAAAACCATCAAAGAATAATCCTCAAATCGCTCTTTATGGTACTCCATAAAATCCCGATGAAACAAGAAAGTAGCATTTTTGGCTTGACCAACAAAGGTATTCCATTGCTTATAATTGCTTTCGTGGTATTGTTTGACCGAGAGATTTTTCACTATAAAAATTTAGACTTCGTGAAAGTAAGCATTTTTTATTTATGTTCTAAAGTTGGCAAATACCATTTAAACTTCACTGCCATTAAGCGACCCGAAATAATAACCACTGAGGTAATTAAGTATAAAATGTCGTTTTCTAAATTCATTTCCTTTAAAAAGAAAAAGACAATTCCGCCAAAAATACAAACCGTGGCATAAATTTCTTTTCTGAAAATAACCGGGATTTCGGTACACAATATGTCTCGGATAACGCCTCCAAAACAGGCTGTCATTGTTCCCAAAGCGATACAAATAACAGGATGCAAGCCAATATTTATACCTTTTTCTAACCCTATCAAAGTGAAAACACCTAAACCAATAGTGTCAAATAAAAACAAAGAAGTACGAAGACGATCAAACTTTTTACGGAAAACAATCGCTAATATAAATCCGATAATAATGACATATACATATTTCAAATCCAGCATCCATCCCACCGGTGTGCGCCCAATCATAATATCGCGTAAAGTTCCACCTCCCACTGCGGTCACAAATGCAATGATAAATATGCCAAAAGCATCGAGCTTTTTATGCATGGCCGTTAATGCGCCTGACATGGCAAAAGCCATAGTTCCGATAATATCTAATAAGTGAAACATATTTTTCTTTTTTCAATATTGTAATAAAGAATGTATTTGATTTTTTTTACCGCAAGGGAAGTTATTTTTTATTTTAATTTCATAAAAACAATACTCGAAAAATGGACTATCATTATTTTTTGAAATCTAACTTTTACATATGCTGCGTATAAAAATTATAATCTTTTAGAATTGTATTGACAAAATCCGAGTCATTTCCGGATTGATTTTGTATTCCTGTAACCGATTCAATTTTCTGGCGTAATTTCAAGAGGGTTTCTGAATCTCCTTTGGCTTTAGCCAGAACAAAAGTATCCTTGATAATTCGCATATCGTTATCGGATAATTTGATGACCAAAGGATAAACGGGCACGTATTCATCGCTTATTTCCTCCAGAATTGTGTTGTTAATCGTAATCGAATTTTTTAAGGTAATCACAGCGGTTCCGGCTGTCATATCACCTAAGCGTTGGTTCTTGGCACTTGAAATTATGGCAACCAAAGCTACAATACCATTAAGAATACTGATATCAATTATTCTAAAAAACCAACGTATCAAATAATCACCAAAACTGGCTTGATACCCATCTATTTTCACGACTTTTATTTTGCGCAGCTTTTTTCCAATGGTTTGTCCTTCAAAAATACTTTCTAACGTAATCGAATAAATCATAACCGGAAAATAAAACACCAGAATTGTCGCCATTATTGACCATTGGTCCATCGTGTCGAAACTTCTGTTGATGCCTAACCAATAGAAAAAAATACCGTAAACCACTAAACAATATGCGATTTTGATTACCCAATCAATTAAATAAGCCACAATACGTTCCCCTACCGAAGCGGCTGTAAAATTTATATTGACATTTTGGGTTGTATGAATAGATAATTCTGACATATTTTATACATTAGCCATTAATGAGAGAGATTGCGTTTATAAAACAAAATAAAGAAAAATGGCTTGAATTTGAACAGGCTATTTTTGGTAAAGCTAAAAAAAATCCTGATGAAATGGCTCATTTGTACATTCAATTAGTGAATGACTTGTCCTATGCCCAAACCTATTATCCTAAAAGCAAAACGGTTATCTATCTAAATTATTTAGCCTCACAGATTTACCAAAAAATATACAAAACCAAAAGAACCGAAAAAAACAGAATCCTTTATTTCTTCACTACCGAAGTGCCTTTGCTGGTCTATGATTACAAACGGTATTTAATCTACGCATTTGTTTTGTTTTTTGCCACCGTTGCCATGGGAGTGGTTTCGGCCAGATACGATGAAAATTTTGTGCGGTTAATTCTGGGCGATAGTTATGTCAATATGACTTTAGAAAACATCAAAAAAGGAAATCCGGTGGCGGTTTACAAATCAGGCAGCAATTGGGGTAGCTTTATCGGTATTACTTTAAACAATTTATATGTTGGCGCGCGATGCTATTTATATGGTATTTTTGGGGGGATTGGCACTTTTTACATCTTCTTGCAGAACTCGTTAATGCTGGGCTCTTTTCAATATTTTTTCTACCAACAAGGAGTTTTCTGGAAAAGTGTTCGTGGCATTTGGATTCATGGTGCTATGGAAATTTTTGCTATAGTTATAGAATCAACTGCAGGATTTATTCTTGGTGCTTCAATTCTTTTTCCCAAAACCTATTCGAGAATAAATTCCTTTAAAATTGGATTCAAGAACAGTTTCAAAATCTTTTTGAGCACTATTCCGTTTACAATTGCAGCGGGTTTTCTCGAAGGATTTATCACCCGATATTCTATAGAAATGGAAAACTGGTTCAGCAGTTTTATCATCTTATTTACGCTTGCCCTGATTTCCTTTTACTATTTGATTTATCCATTTATTGTTCACAAAAAAACACTTCCAGCCTAATGTTTATACTATTCAAAAAACGGGGATTTAGCGAATACATCTCCGATACGATTACTTTTTTCAAAACTTTTGGAAAACATTATTTCAAGAATTACTTCATCATTAATGGTGGTTTTTTATTGATATTAATGGTTTTGGTCTATTTCATTTTCAAAGTATATTGGGAAGTTGTTTTCTCTGCCATGGGCAATCCAAATTCAAATTATCTCGAAAATTATTTCTCCAATAATGCCGTGTTGTTTATTGGTTCCTTACTCCTGTTTGTCATTCTCGCAGTAATTTTATCGCTGTTGAATTTTGCTTTTCCTGTTCTTTACATTCAACTAATCGAAAAAAATAACGGAAGCGATTTTACCACAGCCGACCTGATTATGAGCCTGAAAGAAAATTTTAGTCGGTTATTGAAATTTTTTCTGGGACTCGTTTTCATCATCTTACCCTTAATGATGGTTGTATTTGTGCTGCTGATTTTGATGGTTTTTATCGTTATTGGTATTCCTTTATTTTTTATAGTTGGTCCGGCTTTTTTAGCCTGGATTATGTTAAGTTTTCATGATTATTTAATCCAAAAAACTGGCTTTTTCGAATCCCTTAAAAATGGTTTTGGGTTGGTTAAACAACAGTTTTGGACCATTATAGGAACAACTTTTATAATGGCTGCTTTGGTTCAAATAATACAAGGAATTATAACTTTAGTCCCATATTTCATAGGAATATTTTTGGTTTATACCAATGGAAATCCATCCACAACAACAACGGCTTCTCAAACCGAATATTTGTCGACAATGGGAGTTTTAATGACCGTAGTCATGGCGTTATCCATTGTACTGAGTTATTTTTTCAACAATTTCATCCTCGTCAATCAAGGAATTATCTATTACAGTTTGAGAGAAGAAAATGAAAACAACACTCCTAAAAGTCAAATTGATTTAATCGGTACCAAAAGTGAGTAGACTGCTTCTTATATTGTTCTTTTTATTTTGTTCCAATATTGGAGCGAAGGATACTTTGGCTGTAGCCAAAAAAGAAAAAGCACCCTTCACTCAAAACCATATTCAACTGGATTCCAGCAAGATGGAAATCCGAACTTTTGCTAAAAATTTCAAGAAAAAATACACGGATGACGCTTTCAAATATGAATTTAAAACACCCGAAAAAAATGCCTGGGATCGTTTCAAAGAATGGTTAGCGGCGTTTTTTAAAAACTTATTCCATTTTAGCAGTAATGCAACTGCGCTGGGTTTTGTTGGTGCTTTGTTGAAAATACTTGCAGTTCTGATTCTTGTTTTTGTCGTTTACCTGATTACAAATGCCTTGCTGAATAAAGAAGGACAATGGATTTTTGGCAGAAATTCCGATAAAAAAAGAATTGACCACAGCGAAATCGAGAAAAATCTCCATCGTATTGATTTCGAAAAACTAATTCAAGGCACTTTGGAAACAGGAGAAATGCGATTGAGTATTCGGTACTATTACCTTTGGTTACTCAAAAGTATGGCCGAAAAAAACTGGATTGTCTGGGATATCGAAAAAACCAATTCCGATTATCTTTATGAAATAAAAAATCAGTCTCAAAAAGACGAATTTGCCTATTTATCGTACTTGTACAACTACATTTGGTATGGAGAATTTGATCTGGACGAAGGCACTTTTGCAAAAGCGAAAACGGCATTCGAGAAAACCATAAAATCCATCGGTAATGAATAGAACGCTCAAAATATACATCGCCTTTTTGGTGCTGCTTCTTGCGGGTATCATTGCCATTGACAGCAACCGTCCAAAACCTGTTGACTGGACTCCAACCTACGCTATAAAAGACAAAATCCCTTACGGAATGTATGTTTTTAATGCGGAAATTGGCTCTTTATTGAAAAACCAAAAAATCGAACAAATTAAAGTTACGCTTTATGAATTTTTAGAATCAAAATACAATTACGATACTTTGGTTGCTGATTATAAAATAAAAGGAACTATCCTGAATATCTCTGAAAATTCAACCCTTGACACCGAATCTCTGAAGGAAATCTGTTATTTCGTCAGTCGTGCAAATGCCGCTTTTATCAGTTCGAAAACTATTCCGAAAGCATTATTAGACACTTTAAAACTAAAAATAAAATCAGAATACAACCCTTCGGACACGACGTTTAATTGGTTAGCCAATACCAAATGGAAACCCGAAAAATATAAAATTACAGAAGGCCTCGGAAACACTTATTTTTCTAAAACAGATACTTTAAAAACCACCGTTTTAGGCTTTCAAAGTGGAGATAGCAGTCGCGTAAATTTTATAAAAGTAAAATACAACAACGGCGAATTCTTCTTGCATTTACAACCTGCCGCTTTTACCAATTTTCATTTATTGAAAGCAAATCACCATGAATATGCCGAAAAAGTATTGTCTTATATTCCAAAAGGAACTGTTTTTTGGTACATCAAAGATCAAAACGGCGAAGTGATTTCAGATTCACCGATGCGTTATATTTTAAGTCAACCGGCGCTGAAATGGGCTTGGTATATTTTCCTGACGGGAATGTTTCTTTTTATTATTTTTAATGCCAAACGCAAACAACGCATCGTTCCCATTATAAAACCGTTGACCAATACAACCATAGATTTCACGAAAACCATTGGAAATTTATACTATCAGGAAGGCGATCACGATACGATAATTGATAAAAAAATCATTTATTTCCTGGAGAAAATCAGAAATGACTATTTGATTGACACCACCCAACTTGATGATGATTTTATAAAAAAATTACATCATAAATCCGGCAAAGATTTAGTGTTAATAAAAAGAGCCGTTCTGTTGATTACGAATCATCGAAGAAGTCCGTACAACAGCATTGAAGAAGATTTAATCCAAATTAACAATGCGATTGAAGAAGTTGTCAGTTAACTTACAGCAAAAAAAATAGAGAAAGACTAATAAAAAAGAACACTACATAACATGGAAGATATAAATACTCCGGTAACACCAAACGAAAACGTAAATTTTGAATCCAGAATCAATCTTGCGCCACTTTTAGAAAGCATTACCATTATAAAACAAGAACTGGGTTCAGTGATTGTCGGGCAGAGCAAAATGATTGATCAATTATTAGTTGCAATCCTTTCAAACGGGCATGTTTTGCTCGAAGGCGTTCCCGGAGTTGCAAAAACTATTACGGCAAAATTACTGGCCAAAACCTTAAATATTGGATTCAGCAGAATTCAATTTACACCAGATTTGATGCCTTCAGATATTTTAGGAACTTCGATTTTTGATTTAAAAAAGTCTGAATTTGAATTCAAAAAAGGACCTGTTTTTTCGAATCTGATTTTGATTGACGAAATTAATCGGGCACCGGCAAAAACCCAAGCAGCACTTTTTGAAGTGATGGAAGAACGCCAAATTACTATTGACGGAAGCGCTTATATTCTGGAAACTCCTTTTTTAGTAATTGCCACACAAAACCCAATTGAGCAAGAAGGAACCTACCGTTTGCCCGAAGCACAATTAGATCGTTTTTTGTTCAAAATCGCTATTGATTATCCTAAACTAGACGAAGAAATTACGATTATTCAAAGAGAACATGTATTGCAAAGTCAAGGAAAACTGGAAAATATTAAAACAGTTCTTTCTGCAATCGAAATCAAAAACTATCAGGCATTGGTAAAACAAATTTTGGTCGAACAAAACCTGTTAGAATACATTGCAAAAATAGTCGTAAATACTAGAGAAAATGCCTTTTTATATTTGGGCGCTTCGCCTCGAGCTTCGATTGCCATTTTGAATGCGGCCAAAGGTTTTGCTGCCATTCGCGGACGCGATTTTGTAACTCCCGAAGATATAAAAGATGCTGCAATTCCTGTTTTGCAACACCGCGTTATTGTTACGCCAGAACGTGAAATGGAAGGAATTACCAGCACCGAAATCATCAAACAAATATTAGAAACAGTAGAAATTCCAAGATAAAAAACGGTATTGGCAATCAAGTTGTCACTACATGAATTGTTCCTGCAATCATGAAATTAATAAAAAAAATATACATCAACAATTTCTTTTTCTATGCGCTTTTGGGCGTGGTGGGATTGTTTGTTTTGGCCTTCATATTTCCCGCATTGTACAACGCCACTTGGTATGTTGTATTGATTTTATTGACTTTTTTGGTTTTGGATGTCTTGATTTTGTTTTTCACCAAAAACGGCATCGAAGGCAGTCGAATGATGTCCGAAAAACTATCAAATGGAGATTAAAACGAAATAAGGGCTTTTTTGCATCGTTTCGACTTTTTTTTGCCCTCGTTTCAGAACAACATTCACTGATTTGTAATATCTAAACTTTGGTTGGATCCCCAAGTCGACCTTTGAAATATTGATGCTTTTTCTTAGTTAATGAGGACTTCCAAGGTTGGAAGAGGCGCGAAGTTCTTAGTGGTTTTCTTCCTGTAATTGATGCCCCAAAAAGT